>OLGY01000004.1_pt1 | contig 247583 bp, 219 predicted proteins | sample 1605951 | NCBI WGS metagenome assembly OLGY01 (sample SAMN03283280) | human gut metagenome | biome: human-associated habitat; material: feces | host: Homo sapiens | place: Peru | collected 2012
AAGACGTCGCCCTCTCACGGCGAAAACAGGGGTTCGATTCCCCTACGAACTGCTAGAATCGAAAGATTCAATAATTAAATAACAAGACTTATGGTTCGTTGGTCAAGCGGCTAAGACGTCGCCCTCTCACGGCGAAAACAGGGGTTCGATTCCCCTACGAACTGCTAAAAGCTGAAATCATTATGATTTCAGCTTTTTATGTTTTAAGTAATAGGTTGTTAAAATGCAGGAAGCTCTAGGCAATCTCCAGTTCAATGAATAGAAATTATATATAAATCTACACATTCTCCGCAATCTTGGTAACTCCCACATATATCTGCGAAATTTTATACCATGTTTTATAGTCTGTGACACCTGTAGCCGGAAGATTGAAGATCTGTTGGAACTTTCTCACGGCATCTGCGGTGTTCTGACCATATATGCCGTCGACGGTTACGGTACCGATGGCAGGATAGTTGAGTGAGATCCTGGCGAGCTGTCTCTGGAGCTGGGAGACCTTGTCGCCGCTTGAACCGATGGTCAGCTCGTAGCCTGGATATGATGAAGGTATACCGGATATGGTCTCCGAGGTGTTGATGTATATTGTATCCCCGTAATAGTATCTGAGAATCTGGATGGCGGTCAAGCCGTCGTCAGCCAGGGATTTTGAACCCCACTGGGTCATCCAGCCCGGACATGATACACGCCTGCCGTCGCAGTACTGGGTAAAGAGAGGCTGTGTAACGTTTGGTTTTGAGAGATAGTTGGCGAACATCTCATCGACGATCTGGGAGACATTTTCAAATATGGTTGCATTGTAGACCCACTTCTGGTCGAACGCAGTATTGCTCGTGATAGTAAAGTCGTATCCTTTTCCCCTGTACCACTCGGTATAGACCCTATTAAGGGTAAATGACTGTATCGCAAGTACATTTGCACGGATGGCTGCATCAGGCCAGGTGGAATATATCTCGTTGCAGGCAACATTCTTTATGTAATCCTTATATGGAACATAGTAGTCCCTGGCGGTGGAGTCCGCCGGGGCGCCGTCATGGACAACTATGGTCTCAGGTACAACGACGCGGCTCAACACTATGCCGCCTGATGGATTCACCGGCTTTATCATGTCCTCGGCGATCTTGGGTGGATACTGCTCCCAGAGGGTGTGGGCGTCGAGAACGGTAGGGTTCGTATCGCTTCCATCGGATGGTGTCAGCTCTATGTTCTGGATCCCGTTCTCACCGGAGAATATCTGAACCCCGGAGATGAAGCGCTCGTTGTATCCGGGAGCGTTCACAAGCACGTTGTATTCCGAGTATGGCTGGTTTTCGCCAGGCTCCAGACTGTAGGCGACATCGGGGGCGGGAAGCTCTTCGTCGATGACGATACCATTTTCATCGGTGACAAATTCCTCTGAGGTGGAATCGGGCATTCCCGTAGGGCTTATGTATATGGAAGCACCCTCGACGGGAAAGAAATTGTTGTTCGTTATCTGAATTTTTAGTGAACCAACGTTATTTGTAATTGCCATTTCTTAATTCCTCATTTATAATTTGCTGTGAAAGTTTTTTAAGCAGCTTTCACAGTAAGTATATGACTAGATTTATAGAATATTCGGAGGAGATAATATATGGCATACTTTCCAATGTACATCGATCTTGAGGGCAAGAAAGTAATAGTTGTAGGTGGAGGTAAGGCAGCACTTAGAAAGATCAATTCGCTGCTGTATTTCGGAGCGAAGATAGCGGTCATTGCGCCGAAGGTGTGCGATGATATAAAAGCGATAAAGGGAATAAATGTACATGAGAGCAACGTGGCACTTGACATACTGCAGAATGCAGACATTGTTGTGGCGGCAACCAGGCGCCCGGAGATCAATGCCAAGATAGGTACATATTGTAATGACAGGGGCATCATGGTAAATGTGGCTGATAACAAGGAGCTCAGCAGCTTCCTGTTTCCAGGCGTTATCGTCCGCGGAGATCTTGTGGTGGGAGTCACAACAGGCGGCAACAGCCAGGCGGTATCCAAGCAGATCAGGAATATGATAGACAGGATGCTTCCAGAGGAGTACGAGGCGCTCACAAGAAAGATGGGAGCGTACACGGAGCTTGCAAATGTCAACATCAAGAGCACGGCACTTAGGGAGGAAGCACTGGATGAACTCGTCAAGGTTGCACTGTCCAACAAATGCGTTCTTGACGACAAGAAGGCGAACAAGGTGCTTGACAAATATTACCGTGAGGACGCAGCCAGAAGAAACGCATAAATATTTGTTAATATTTGTACTTGAATTATTTGATAATTATGATACAATAAGTGAGATTGTTATAGATTACAGCATGAGAGTGGGCCTTGGCCCACTCTCAATTGTTGTGGGGATAATATTTTACAGAAAGGTGGTCGTATTTACGAAGAGAGCGGATATTGAAGCAAAGACGGAGGCACTTGTGATGCCGATCATTGAGGCGAACAATCTGGAGCTTGTTGATGTGGAGTACGTCAAGGAAGGCAGTGATTATTACCTCAGAGTGTATGCGGACAAGGAAGGTGGCATCACGATCGGTGATTGCGAGATAGTGAACAGAGCACTTGGAGACCTGCTTGACCAGGATGATTATATAGGAGATGCCTATATACTGGAGGTCAGCTCACCGGGGCTTACGAGACCACTGAAGAAAGAGAAGGATTTCAAGAGAAGCATAGGTAAGGTCGTGGAGATCAAGACATTTGCCAAGGTGAATGGTGCAAAGGAATTCGAGGGTGTGCTCAAGGCATATGATGAAAATACAGTTACCATTGAGCTTGAGGATGAGACAGAGATAACGATAACGAGAAAAGATATTTCCATGATACGATTAGCATTTATATATTAGGAGGATAAAAAGGTGTCAGAGATCATTGAAGCATTGAATCAGCTTGAGAAGGAGAGAAACATTAGCAAGGATGTTCTGCTTGAGGCTATAGAGAGATCACTCAAGACAGCCTGCAAGAAGGATTTCAATACAGACGAGAACATTACAGTTTCACTGGACAGAGAGACTGGTGAGTGCCATGTATATGCAGCCAAAGAGGTTGTTGAGGAAGTTGAGAATCCTGCATGCCAGATAACACTGGAGCAGGCCAAGATGATAAGCAGCAAGTACGAGATAGGTGATACAGTAAATATAGAGATCACAACTAAGAACTTTGGAAGAATCGCAGCCCAGCGTGCGAGAAATGTCATCGTTCAGGCTATCAATGAGAATGAGAGAGCAGCTATATACGATCACTTCCATATGAAGGAGAAGGATATCGTAACAGGAATCGTTCAGAGACAGGTTGGAGACAGCGTGAATGTGAGCCTTGATGACAAGACAGAGGCACTCTTAAAGCCGTCAGAGATGATCGAGGGAGAGAGATACGAGAGAGGCGACAGAATAAAGCTTTATATCACAGAGGTCAAGAAGACAAACAGAGGACCAAGGATCACTGTATCAAGAACTCATCCAGAGCTCGTCAAGAGACTTTTTGAGAAGGAAGTAACAGAGATCGCAGACGGAACAGTTGAGATCAAGAGCTTCTGCAGAGAGGCAGGATCAAGATCTAAGATCGCAGTATGGTCAAACGATGAGAACGTCGATGCAGTTGGAGCATGCGTAGGAATCAATGGTGACAGAGTAAATGCTGTCGTTGCAGATCTGAACGGTGAAAAGATCGACATCATTCCTTGGAGTGAGAACCCTGCTGAGTTTATTTACAATGCGCTCAGTCCTTCAGATGTTGAGGACGTATCAGTTGATCTTGATGAGAAGACAGCATTTGTCGTAGTACCTGATACACAGCTTTCACTTGCAATCGGTAAGAAGGGGCAGAATGCCCGCCTTGCAGCCAAGCTGACAGGATACAAGATCGATATCAAGAGCCATTCAAAGGCCGAGGAGATGGGTTACTTTGATGAGCAGCCAGAGGATGAGTACGATGAGAACTTTGATTCTTATAACGGCGATGAATATTATGATGAAGTAAGCGAAGATAAAGATGCCGATGCTGCTTCATTTGACATAGATGAAACAGTAGACACAAACGACGAAGAGTAATCATTTGCATTGATGTAGTGGCACATGATAGAGAATAGGGAGTGATGAGATGGCAAAGAAGGTACCTCTGAGGCAATGCCTTGGATGCCGTGAGATGATGCCGAAGAGTGAGCTGATAAGGATAGTCCGAAGCAATGACGGGCAGTTCGCAGTAGATGCAACCGGCAAGCTCAACGGAAGAGGCGCTTATATATGCAAGAGATCCGAGTGCCTTAAGAAGGCGGTTGGAAGCAAAGCACTTGAGAAGGCTTTCAAGGTCAGCATACCTGCTGAGGTGTATGAACAATTAGACAAGGAGCTGCGTGACATTGAAGAATAACAAGATCTACTCGTTAATTTCTCTGTGTGCCAGAGCCAGAAGGCTGTGCAGTGGCAATTTCTCAGTAGAGAAAGCAGTTAAGAATCAGAGTGCGTACGTGGTCATTGTGGCGAAGGACGCTTCTGACAATACGAAGAAACTTTTCGACCAGAAATGTAATTATTATGGGATTCCTTATTATGAGTACGGGACAAAGGATGAGCTTGGCAAGTACAGTGGCAATGAGATGAGAACATCCATTGCGATACTTGACGAGGGATTCGGGAATCAGATCATAAAGTACATGAATGTAAATGAAAACATGGAGGTGTAACATTTGGCTAAAATCAGAGTACACGAATTATCAAAACAGTTAAACATTTCAAATAAAGATATCATAGATACACTTGGCGCAAAGGGAATAGAGATCAAGAGTCATATGTCCAATCTGGACGATTCGATGGTTGGAATAATCAAGGCTAAGTTTGGAGCAAAGACTGCGCCAAAGGCCGAGGCTCCAAAGGCTGAGATCCCAAAGCCTGCAGCACCAAAGCAGGAGGCTCCAAAGGCAGCGCCAAAGACAGAGCAGCCAAAGCCTGAGACAGCAAAGCCTGCTGTAGCGCCAAAGGCGGACGCGCAGAAGCAGAATCCTTCAAGGGATGACAATTCAGCAGCCAGACAGGGTTCTGGCAACCATGTAAGATTTGCCAGGGAGGACAGAAACGGCGGCAAGATGAACAACAACGGTAACAGAGTCAGATTTAACAACGATAGACAGGGCGGTTCAGACAGAGCCAGATTCAGCAACGACAGAAACCAGGGTGACAGGAATCAGGGTGACAGACCAAGATTCAACAGAGATGGCCAGGGCGACAGAAATCAGAGTGACAGACCAAGAGGAGGCAGAGACGGTCAGGGCGACAGACCAAGGTTTAACAGAGATGGCGACAGAAACCAGGGTGACAGACCAAGATTTAACAGAGACGGCCAGAATGACAGACCAAGGTTTAACAGAGATGGTGATAGAAACCAGGGTGACAGACCAAGATTTAACAGGGACGGCCAGGGTGACAGACCAAGGTTTAACAGAGACGGAGACAGAAACCAGGGTGGCGGACGTTTCGGCAATGGCGATAGAAACCAGGGCGGAAGAGGCTTTAACAGAGATGGTGGCAACCGTTTCAGCAACCGTATCAATATGCCATTTGGCAAGGATGACGAGGATGACAGCCCAGCTCAGAAGAGAGCACCATTCAAGAGAGACCGCAAGGACTTCGATGCGAAGGAGATGCCGGGTAAGGATTTAAAGAGCCAGAACAGAGATAACTACAACAGAGATAAGAACAAGCCACGTAAGGGCAACAGAAGATCACCTGAGGAGGTCGAGGCTGATATCAGCAGACTTGCGAAGAATGTGAAGAATAAGCCACAGAAGAAGCAGCAGGCACCACAGGAGGATCCGGATGCAATCAGAACCATCACACTTCCTGAGGTTGTAACACTCAAGGAGCTGGCTGATGCGGTAAAGACTCCTGTAACAGCACTTATCAAGAAGCTGTTCCTCGCTGGCAAGATGGTCAATGTGAACTCAGAGCTTCCATTTGATGAGGCTTCAGAGATCGCACTTGAGTACAACTGCATAGCTGAGGAAGAGGAGAAAGTTGATGTGATCGAGGAGCTCCTTAAGGAGGATGAAGAGGACGAGAAAGATATGGTTTCAAGACCTCCTGTAGTCTGCGTTATGGGTCACGTTGATCATGGTAAGACATCACTTCTTGATGCCATCAGACAGACGAAGGTAACATCAGGTGAGGCTGGTGGAATCACACAGGCCATCGGTGCATCAGTTGTAGATGTAAATGGCCAGACCATCACATTCCTTGATACTCCTGGACATGAGGCATTCACAGCAATGCGTATGCGTGGTGCACAGAGTACAGATATAGCAATACTTGTTGTAGCTGCCGATGATGGTGTTATGCCACAGACTATCGAGGCTATAAACCATGCAAAGGCTGCCGGAATCGAGATCATAGTAGCGATCAACAAGATTGATAAGGAAAGCGCCAATATAGAGAGAGTTAAGCAGGAGCTTACAGAGTATGAGCTTATCCCAGAGGATTGGGGTGGTTCAACAATATTCTGCCCTGTATCTGCACATACTAAGGAAGGTATCGACAATCTCCTTGAGATGATCCTTCTCACAGCGGATGTGCTTGAGCTCAAGGCAAATCCTAACAGAAAGGCAAGAGGTATCGTCATCGAGGCTGAGCTTGACAAGGGACGGGGACCTGTTGCAACAATGCTTGTACAGAAGGGAACACTCCATGTTGGAGATTACATCGCTGTCGGAGCGTCACACGGTAAGGTACGTGCCATGACCAACTCAAGAGGTGAGAGAGTTACAGAGGCTCTTCCATCAACACCTGTACAGATCCAGGGTCTCAACACAGTCCCTGATGCAGGTGAGATATTTATGGCAGTTGACAATGAGAAGGAAGCAAGAACCATATCAGAGACATATATCTCACAGGGTAAGGAGAAGCTTCTTGCAGATACAAAGCAGAGAATGTCACTTGACGATCTGTACAGTCAGATCCAGGCCGGCAACCTCAAGGAGCTCAAGATCATCATCAAGGCAGATGTACAGGGTTCAGTTGAGGCCGTTAAGCAGAGTCTCTTAAAGCTCTCAAATGACGAGGTCGTTATCAAGTGCATACATGCAGGTGTAGGTGCTATCAATGAGTCAGATATAATTCTTGCATCAGCATCAAATGCCATCGTAATCGGTTTCAACATCAGACCGGATGCGAGAGCAAAGGATATGGCTGACAGCGAGGGCGTAGATGTTCGTCTGTACAGAGTCATCTACAATGCAATAGAGGATATTGATTCAGCAATGAAGGGTATGCTTGATCCTATATATGAGGAGAAGGTCATCGGACACGCAGAGATCAGACAGACATACAAGGCTTCTGGTATCGGTGTCATTGCCGGTTCATATGTTCTCGACGGAACAATCAACAGAAACTGCAGCGTAAGGATCACCAGAGAGGGCAATCTTATATTTGAAGGAAAGCTTGCTTCACTCAAGAGATTCAAGGATGATGTCAAGGAAGTTAAGTCCGGCTTTGAGTGTGGTATGGTATTTGAGAACTTCCAGGACGTTGCAGAGGAAGATCAGATAGAGGCATACGAGATGGTAGAGGTGCCTAGAAAGTAGTAATAGATATGAGAAAAAACAGTGTAAAGAATAACAGGATCAACGGTGAGGTCCAGAGAGAACTCAGCAGGATCATCAGCCGTGAGATCAAGGATCCAAGAATATCACCTATGACTTCGGTCGTTGATGTGGTTGTCACACCTGATCTCAAGTTCTGTAAGGCATATATCAGTGTCCTGGGTGACCAGGATGCTGTTGATTCCACATTTGCAGGGCTGAACAGCGCAATGGGATATATCAGAAGAGAGCTTGCTCATTCTGTAAATCTGCGCAATACACCGGAGATAACATTTATCATGGATCAGTCCATAGAGTATGGTGTCAGCATGTCCCACAGGATAGATGAGGCTCTCGGAAAGCATGGCGATGCTGACGAGAGTACAGATGAAAACTCAGAGAGTGAAGATGAGTTTGAAGAGTAGGATATAATATGAGAATTTAAAAGGAGGTATATCATGAACGATCTTATAAGGGAGATAGAGAACGCAGACAGCATAGCCATAACAGGACATATCAATCCTGATGGTGACTGTATAGGTTCAACACTTGGAATGTATAATTATATTACAAGCAATTACCCTGACAAGAGGGTTCAGGTATATCTTCAGGAATTCCCGGATGTATTTATGTTCCTGAATGGTGCATCTACTGTAAAACATGAGGCAGATGACGAGACCTATGATCTGTTTATGTCGCTTGACTGCGGAGATATGGATAGATTCACACCATTTGTCAGATATTATGAGACTGCGAAGAGAACTCTTTGCATAGACCACCATGTGTCTAACAAAGGCTTTGGTGATGTGTGCTATGTGGAAAGTGATGCATGCTCCGCTGCGGAGGCTATATTCAAGCTCCTGGATGAGAAAAAGATCAACCAGCAGTGCGCAGAGTGTCTGTATACCGGTATAGTCCACGACACAGGAGTGTTTAAGCACAGCAATACCACCAGAGAGTCCATGACCATAGCGGGAATCCTGATAGAGAAGGGAGCGAGACCAAGCTTTGTCATAGATGAGACATTTTACAAGAAGACGCTCACACAGAATAAGCTTCTGGGCTATGCGCTTCTCAACATGAAGCAGTTTGCAGATGGAAAGATAACCCATACACTTCTGACAAAGGAGGACTTTGACAGATTTGGTGCCAGCAAGATGGATACGGATGGAATCGTGGATCAGCTCAGACTGACATCAGGTACTGAGGTTGCTTTCTTCATGTATCAGGCTGGTGAGGATAATTACAAGATATCCCTCAGGGCAAATGATATCGTGAACGTGAGTGAGATCGCGTGTAGCCACGGCGGTGGCGGCCATGTGAAGGCTGCGGGATGCAATATGTCAGGTGATCCGGAAAAGATAGTTGCGGAGATAGTTGCGGATATAGAGAAACAGCTTGGCTGATAAATTGCAGAAAAGATGCGATCTGGAACAGGTACTGATGCAGCGGACTGATGTAAAAGACTTTGGATAGGATTTGAAATAGTTATGATAGATGGATTTATCAATATATATAAGGAGCAGGGGTTCACGTCATTTGATGTGGTGGCAAAGCTCCGTGGTATATTAAAACAGAAAAAGATAGGTCATACCGGAACTCTCGATCCCATGGCGGAGGGAGTTCTTCTTGTGTGTCTGGGAAGTGCTACGAAGATGTGCGACCTGCTCACTGAGAAGAACAAGACATACACATGTACCATGCTTCTCGGAAAGACCAGTGACACCGAAGACGTGACAGGAGTCATGACAGACGTGACAGATGTATATCCTGATGAGAAGACAGTCAGGGCTGCGGTGATGAGTTTTGTAGGCGATTACATGCAGATCCCACCGATGTATTCAGCCATCAAGGTAAATGGTAAGAAGCTCTATGAGCTGGCGAGAGCCGGACAGGTCATTGAGAGGGAGCCGAGACCGGTCACGATACATGGGATCACTATACAGTCAGTGGAACTTCCGAGAGTGACATTTGATGTGAGCTGTTCCAAAGGAACATACATCAGAAGCCTGTGCAGGGATATCGGAGAAAAGCTGGGCTGCGGAGCCGTGATGGAGAGACTTATCAGAACAGAGGTGAAAGGCTTTACTATAGAAGAAAGTCTGACACTTGATGCCGTTGAGAAGGCAAGGGATGACGGGACACTCATGCAACATGTGCTCACAACAGACAAGCTTATGCCGGATATTCCAGAGCTCCATATATCAGCAAAGGGTGCGAAGCTTCTTGCAAATGGCAATAAACTAGGGGCTGATGCATTTGCCGAGAATCAGGTGTACAGGGACACATATGTCAAGGTTTATGATGAGAATGGTAGATTTGCGGCACTGTATGAGTACAGCGATGAGAAGAGGCAGTATGTGCCGTTCAAGATGTTTCCGGTGAGTAATTAAGGACAGACAGTTATGATTCATATAAAGGATACAAAGAAGATACAACTAAATAGCACAGAGCGTACAGCGGTTGCCCTGGGAAAGTTTGATGGCATACACCAGGGACATATGTTATTGATAGAACAGGTGCTCAAACTGCAGAAAAAAGGCTATATGGGTGTCGTGTTCACATTTGACATGAGGGAAAATCACGTGTTTGATGTGAGTAATATGAAGACCATATACACATCTGACGAGAAGGCACAGGTGGTAGCTGATACCGGAGTTGACGTCCTGATCGAGTATCCGTTTGACGATGCGTTTGCAGCTACGGAGCCGAAGGAATTTATCAGAGACGTTCTGGCTGGTATGATGAGAGCCGGATATGTGGTGGTTGGAAGCGATTACAGATTCGGCAGGGACAGGCAGGGCGATGTGGATACCCTCAGAAGCTATGCGGAAGAGTACGGATATAAGGTCATAGTCATAGACAAGCTGGAACAGGACGATGAGGTTGTCAGCTCGACCGTCATCAGAAAGAATATATCCGAGGGCGATGTGAGGTCGGTCATCCCGATGCTAGGCAGGCCGTACAGCATGACCGGTGAAGTGGTGTCCGGTAAGCAGCTTGGAAGAACAATAGGAATACCGACGGCGAACATGCTGCCAGAAGAACGCAAACTGTATCCGCCGACCGGTGTGTATGCTTCAAGGATAAGGATCATCAGGGGATCGCATGCAGTACATGAGGATCCTTTCAGAGTCTATAGGGGAATTACCAACATAGGTGACAATCCTACGGTGAATGACAAAGGGAACATCACCATAGAGACAAATATATTTGACTTTGACAGGGACATATACGGACAGATCATCAAGGTGGAGCTTATAGAGAACATCCGCGGAGAGAAGAAGTTTGGAAGCTTGGATGAGCTCAAGGCGCAGATGGCAAATGACATAGAGACTTCAAAGAAAATACTTGCTAATAGAGTATTGGTAAAATAGCACAGAAAACATTGGTAATTATGCGGATAAATAATGACGGATTATTTGTTCGCATGAAGGTGTTTTCTGTGCTATATTTTTAATAATAGGGTAATTTTTTCTGGAGGAAAGACTAGGTGTAAATCTGGCGGAAAAAGGAAGTACAAGGAGGAAAAGTAAAATGAGAAAGGGAACAGGAAGCAGGATCCTGGCATATGTTCTCGCGTTATGTATGATCATCGGCAGTATAACATGGCCGAGCATCACAGCTAAGGCGGAGACCATCACGCTGGATCTGAAACCGGACACCAGCTGGCAGACGATGACTGCAAAGTCGGATACTTATAGTAAGAAGCCTAAGGCTGAGATGAGGTTTTCTCCATCGAGTGAACTCGGCTCTATGAAAGCGATTGCTGATGCCGGGTATAAGACACTCAAGATCACATATGCGGTGGAGGATTTCACTGAACTAAGTGGGGAAAGTTCAGGAGTTATGCCATTTGTATCATATGGGCCATCGTGGTCCAATAATGATGTATGGATTAATCTGGAAAAAGCCGGACAGTTTGAGGCTACACTTGATCTGGCATCGATCAATACTACCAGCACAGAGAGCGTGGCATTTGGTATACAGGTTGCCAATCTTCAGGAGAACAGCACGATCAAGTTCAGGATCGTGTCAGCGGTGCTCTCAGGAACAAAGAGCACCTCTGGCGGTTCATCAGGGGAGTCTGGCGGTTCAGGGGACAGCGGATCAGGCAGTGCAGATCTTGATTCAATCGGAAGTACAAGTTCAAGTGTAACTGCAAGTCTTGCTGATGGAAATAATACAAAAAAGGGTGATGGTTATTATGAGACAGAGATAACCATCAACAACAAGAGTAACTCATATATAGCGGACTGGATAGCAGTTGCTGATGTTAGTGGTTCGATAACTGCGGTTAATGATGACAGCAGTTGGTCAGAGCTCAAGGGTGTATTCAGCGATGGCAAGCTGTACATATATCCAAACACATCCAAGAAGTCAGGCTCAGTAAATGCAGGCTCAAGCGTGAGCTATTCAAAGCTTGGCTACAAAGGTACGGCAAATGGTGTATCAATAACAGGTGTCAAGGTGTACTACAGCTCACAGTCAGGCGCATTTGACTCATTTATCGGTTCGCTGTCATCCTCATCAGGCGGAGCAGGGGACAACACAGGTGAGATCAATACGGATGTTGAGTACAATTATGCAAAGCTTCTTCAGGAGTCACTGTATCTTTATGATGCGAATATGTGCGGAGGTGATGTATCTGCAAAGAGTGAGTTCACCTGGAGATCAAACTGCCATACTGAGGATGCAAAAACAACATATAATGGAAAGACTGTGGATGTCAGCGGTGGATACCATGATGCGGGAGATCATGCCAAGTTTGGTCTGCCACAGGCATATTCGGCTACAGTTCTAGGAATAGCGCACATGGAGTTTGCTGAGGCATTTGCGGATACTGCTACAGAGGCACACTATAAGAGGATCATGGGCAGATTCGTTGATTATTTCGAGAGATGCACAGTCCTTGGAAGTGATGGCTCGGTTCAGGCTTTCTGTTACCAGGTCGGTGATGGAAATGTCGATCATGGATACTGGGGAGCTCCGGAAAAGCAGCCTTCCAGAAGTGGACAGGCAACATTCACATCTGATTCGGATACGTGTACAGATATCGTTTCAGAGACAGCGGCGGCACTTGCGGCATATTATATAAATTACAAGGATAAGAAAGCACTTTCCTATGCGGAGAAGCTTTTCACATATGCGGATACGAAGGCTAAGAAAAACAGCTCGGGTCCGGCATATGGTTTCTATAACTCAGATTCGTGGGAAGATGACTATGCCCTTGCGGCAGCTCTTCTGTACAAGGCTACAGGTAAATCAGCATATGCAACAAAATACAATAATGTATATGGTAACAGAACCAATCCTAACTGGGCTCTTTGCTGGAATAATGTGGCTCAGGCTGCTCTGCTTTACAGTCCTAACTCATCCAAGAAGAGTGTGTTCGTGGAGAACCAGTCAGGACTTATAGCAAGCAAGACACAGTCAGGAGATAACAACTTCTGCCTGATAGACAGCTGGGGATCGGCAAGATATAACACCGCTCATCAGATGACAGGTCTCATGTATGACACTATATATGGAAAGAATGATTATTCATCATGGGCAAATGGTCAGATGAAGTACATACTTGGCAACAATGCAGGTTCAAAGTGTTTCGTTGTCGGTTACAACAAGTATTCATCAAAGTACCCTCATCACAGAGCCTCAAGCGGATATCAGGGTTCTGTAACTGGAAATGCATATACAAAGCAGGCACATGTACTTGTCGGCGCATTGGTTGGCGGACCGGCGGGTTCGAGTACATCCTATGTAGATAGCTCAGAAGATTATAACCAGAACGAGGTTGCACTGGACTATAATGCAAGCCTTGTGGGTGCAGCAGCAGGACTTTATCTGTATGTGAAGAACAGCGGAACAGATGAGGAGAAGGCAGTACAGAAGGTTGTTCCAAAGAGCGAGGTGTCGTCAGAGCTCAGGACGATAAGCGGGGAATCAGGTGGAGGCGTGACAACAGAGGACGACACGAAGGATCCTTCAACCGGCTCAACCGGATCGACGGGCTCAACTGGCTCAACAACGGGTTCAACGTCTGAGAAAGACACAGAGACTCCGTCAGAGACACCAGCCGTAAAGGTTACAGGAATCTCATTTGACAAGACATACATTACACTTAATGTGGGCGACAGTGACGAGATCAAGGCAACGATAACACCTGCTGATGCAAAAGATACATCCCTTGTGTGGTCAAGTTCAGACAAGGCTAAGGTATCCGTACAGAATGGCAAGATAACAGCCCTCGCAGCCGGAACGGCGACTATCACAGCTATGGCTAAGGATGGCTCGGGAATAAAGGCGGCGTGTGTTGTCAAAGTGCTCACTCCTGGAAAGCTGTCATGCAGCAGTGCTGACAAGGCATGGACAGACCTCGTATATGGCTATTCAAATGCTGATCAGGCAGCAATAGAACTGACAAACTCCGGGGAGACAGCCATTACAGATGTAAAGGCCGAGCTTAAGGATGGAACGGCATTCCAGATCGTTTCATCACCGGCAGGCCAGATTTCTGCAGGTCAGAAAACAACAGTAGTTGTAAAACCGGTAAATGGACTTGGTGCCGGAAGCTACAGCGATACACTGGTTATATCATCAGCAAATGGTTCTGTGAACATAATACTCAAGGCGACAGTGGCAAAGGGAGAAAATACCGCCGTTGTCACTGTGACAAAGACATCAGTAACATCTGATGCGGTGACTGTCAGCGGCAAGGTGTCAGGAGCAGCAGGTGAGATCGAGTATGCAATATCCAGTGAGAAGGATGTTGATGCATCAAAGCTTACATGGCAGAATGGTGCTCAGTTTACCGGACTCAAGGAATTTACTACATATTATGTATATGGCAGGGTAAAAGAAACTGCAAATGTCAAGGCTGGTCAGATCAGCCAGGCACTTGGGGTGACTACACTTTTATCAGATCCTTTCGTAATTGACATCGGAAGACTGAATGACAGCAGATATGTTGGAGCACTCACAGACAGTGAGGAAAATCCAACTGTAAAGGTATCACAGTCTGGTGGAATCATATCAGTTTCATTTACCGAGAATAAGGATTATACGATCACGGGAAATGGTGAGGATGTAATTGTAGATACCGGAAATGCAAGTGGAATAACCGTGGACAATGCTACTGTAAAGAAGATCACGGTTCGTCCGGGCAATTCTGGAACATTTGTCATAAATGTAAGCGGAGAAAATAAGATTGCTGATGGTATAACATGCGTCAGCGATAACAGTAACGCAGCGGATGTAAAGGTATCTGGAAAGGATACATCTTCCAAGATATCAACGGCGACACCGGGTGCAGCTGCAATCAAGGCAGATGGAAATATCGAGATAGACAACATACAGATAAAGTCCGACGGCAAGGGAATTGAATCTGCGGGAACGGTGAAGATAGCAGGTGGAAGCAACAGCATAGATTCTGTATCTTCGGCAATATCGGCATCGGATGTGGAGATCACAGGAGGCTCTGTTGATGCAAAGTCATCAGGACTTGGCGATGGGGAGTCGGTAATCTCGGCGGACAATTCAATCAAACTGGTTGGTGGAAGTGTTACAGCGGATGCATCCGGATCAACCGGTGGAAATTCATTTGGCGTAAAGTCAGATGATGGAACGATCATTGTTGATGGCGATGTGTCAATAGGTGGAGATCCAATTTATTCCAAGGATCCGGTAGACAGCAAGGGCGACAGTGTAACCATGGTAAAGGTTGTGTTCACAGATGAGAATGGCAGCCAGTTGTATGCGTCATCTGTAAACAAGGAATCAACTCTTGATCTGTCGAAAATAAATATCACCATGTCTGATGGTACTGATTACAAGACATCGAGGGCTGGATATGTGCTGGCATGGCAGGATGAAGCCGGAACAAGATATAATGCTGATTCTGTATACGGTGCTGTATCAGAGGATATAACATTTAAGGCTGTATGGACATGGATAGTTGTGGATATAAGCGTTGATGCAAATATTACATTTGTGGCAACTGGAAATGCTTCGTACAAGACTACATATACAGGCGCAGCGATAAGACCGGCCGTAAAGGTTGTATCACGTGGAAGAACACTTGATGCGGAAACTGACTATATAGTTTCATATAGCAACAATACAAATGCTGGTACAGCAAAGGTAGTTGTCAAAGGTCAGGGCAGATATAAGGGCTCAAAGACTCTTACATTTGCAATAAACAAGCAGGCGATAAGTAAAGCCTCTGTGACAATCACAAAGTCGGCTGTATATACAGGCAAGGCTATAACACCAGCGGTGAAGGTGACTAGCGGTAAGCGGACACTCACAGCGGGCAAGGATTACAGAGTTGCATATTCGTCAAATAAAGACTTTGGCAAGGCAAAAGTTGTGATAATGGGAATCGGTAATTACAGTGGAACACAGACAAAGTATTTTGACATAACTGCGGCTGTGGGTAAGATCTATGCAAATGGAAATTACAAGTACAAGATCACAAATGCATCCCTGAATGGCAAGGGAACGGTAACTCTCGTATCTGTTGTCAAGAAGACCAAGACAGTTGTGGTTCCTGACACTATAAAGCTTGGTGGCAAGACATTTAAGGTCACAGCGATAGGAAAAGCGGCGTTCAAGAAGAATGTAAAGGTTACAAAGGTGACCTTGGGCAAAAACGTCAAGACTATAGGTGCCAAGGCGTTCTATGGATGTAAGAAGCTCAGGACAGTAGTGATAAAGAATACACAGATGACAGGAAAAACAGTTGGATCTGGTGCATTTACAGGGACATACGCCAAGATGACCGTCAAGGTTCCGTCGAAGAAGCTTAAGAGTTATAAGACAATCCTTCTGAAAAGAGGAGTGTCAAAGAAAGCAGTCATAAAGAAATAAAGGCTCAATAAAATAAAGAATAATTGGAGATCCGGGGTGGTTCATATGATCCCGGATCTTTTTTGTGCGTATGGAGGTGACCGAAGTTCGATTTGACATGGGTAAAAATATGTGTATAATATCGTTAGCATTCTAATAATTAGAATTATAACTATCTGGAGAGGAGAATCCATATGGACGAACATACAAAATCCATACATTATCTGCTGATGGCGGATCATTTCATGGTGCAGAAGGCATTGCTGAGTCAGATAAAGGATACAGAGCTCACCATGGGACAGCCCAAGGTGCTGGACTATCTGAAGGATCATGATGGGGCGTGCCAGAAGGATATCGCGGCGGGATGTCATATAGAGCCGGCATCGATAACCGCTGTGTTGAGTGGCATGGAGAATAAAGGTTATATACAGAGAAGTACAAAGGCAGGGGACAGGAGATCCCTGTATGTGTATCTGACAGATAAGGGCAGAGAGTATGTGAAGATGCTCAATAAGAAGTTTGACTTAGTTGAATCTGTGGCACTGAGGGGATTTACCGCGGAAGAAACGGAAGAATTGCAGTCACTTCTTGTAAGGGTGTACGACAATATGAAGGGCAGCGAAAAAGACAACAGAAAAGAGGAACGTAAGAGATGAAGAACATGAAGGTAAGGATTCCAATGTATTTCGTTGGACTGTTTATTATGACTATAGGAATTGCACTGTCGGTAAAATCCAATCTCGGTGTGTCGCCGGTGAGTTCCATACCATATACCATGACCTGTGTATGGGGAATAGAGATGGGAAAAGCGACCATCATATTCCATGCGGTACTTGTGCTTATACAGATCCTGATACTCAGGAAGAGGTTTAAGCCGATCAATCTGCTTCAGGTTGTTGTGGGAATAGTGTTCGGATATTTTACAACATTCTGCAATTACCTGGCTTCATTTCTGCCGAGCACTGATAATATAGCGATGAGAATTGTGCTTATGCTTGTGAGTACTGTATTCATAGCGGTTGGAATCTTTTTCTATCTGCCGGCCAATCTTATTCCTCTTGCCGGAGAGGGTGTCATGCAGGCTGTATCAGATGTGACAAAAATTGAATTCTCCAAGGTAAAGATTGGTTTTGACTGCTCGATGGTCATCATATCAGTGATAACGTGTCTGATATGCATACACAGCCTTGGCAGCGTGGGTGTTGGTACAGTTATTGCTGCATTTCTGGTTGGTTTCAATCTTGGTCGTGTCAACAAGGCATTTGGCGCAAAGAGAGACAAGCTTCTGGGTAGGCGTACATACACTGAGGATGAAGTTCTCAGAGAGAGAATTTACGGAACGAAGTAGCAAGAGATGTGTATGCTCCAGGGGACAAGGTGTTCCATATCTGATATTTTCCCTTCATAAATGGCTAGCCTGGGGAGCTTTATTTGTTTGCTTTTGATATTACGTGGTGTATAATTTATAGCATACAAATTTTGGTTTGTTGTACGTGTAAAGGAGAATGCAAATGATAACAGGGGATTTGAAGAATAAAATAGATAGTTTATGGGATATATTTGCCGCGGGCGGACTCGTCAATCCACTTGAGGTTATAGAGCAGATAACATATCTTATGTTTATTCATGATCTTGATGATGTGGACAACAAAAAGGCTAAGGAATGTGAGATGCTAGGGCTTCCGTTTAGCAGTATATTTGCTGATGAGGTGAAGATAGGAGATAGAAACATTGACGGAAAGCAGCTCAAATGGTCTGTATTCAGGGATTTTCCTGCTGAGAAAATGTACAGTGTCATGCAGGAATGGGTTTTCCCATTCATAAAAAATCTTCACAGCGACAAGAACAGCGCATATTCAAAATATATGGATGATGCCATATTCAAGCTTCCAACACCGATTCTTCTCTCGAAGGTCGTTGATTCGCTGGATGAGATATATAAATTGATGAATGAAATCCAGTCAGTTGACGTGAGAGGCGATGTGTATGAATATTTGCTTTCAAAGATAGCACAGTCTGGAAGAAACGGTCAGTTCAGGACACCGAGACATATAATCCGCATGATGGTTGAGATGATGGATCCGGCAGCAGACGAGATGATATGTGATCCTGCGTGTGGAACATCCGGTTTCCTTGTTGCGTCAGGGGAGTATCTCAGGGAAAAGAAGAAAGAAGACATCTTTTATAACAAAGCAAATAGAGATCACTATATGAATCATATGTTTTATGGATATGATATGGATAGAACGATGCTTCGTATAGGTGCCATGAATATGATGACACATGGTATAGACAATCCATGTATTGAATATAGGGACAGTTTGTCAGATCAGAATAGTGATAAGAATAAATATACACTTGTTCTTGCAAATCCGCCATTCAAGGGAAGTCTCGATGCCGAATCGGTTTCAGCAGATCTTCTCAAGATGTGCAAGACAAAGAAGACAGAATTGCTGTTTCTGACATTGTTCATAAGAATATTGCAGGTAGGTGGCAGATGTGCATGTATAGTTCCAGATGGAGTGTTATTTGGCTCGTCTGCAGCACATAAGGCAATCCGTAAAGAAATAGTGGAAAATCAGAAACTTCAGGCAGTCATCTCCATGCCATCAGGGGTGTTTAAGCCATATGCGGGAGTGTCAACTGCAATACTGATATTTACAAAGACAGATCACGGTGGAACAGACAAAGTTTGGTTCTATGATATGACGGCAGACGGATACAGTCTTGACGATAAGAGAACACCGGTAAATGATAACGATATACCTGACATAATAGAGAGATTTGCACATCTTGACAAAGAAAATGACAGAAAGCGAACGGACAAGTCATTCTTTGTGCCAAAGGAAGAGATAGTGGACAATGCTTACGACCTCAGCATCAATAAGTACAAGGAAGTGGAATATACACCGGTAGAGTATCCACCTACATCTGAGATAATGGCAAATATAAGAGATCTGGAGAGACAGATAAGTCAGGAAATGGATGAACTAGAGAAATTGTTGGCTGATGATAACCAGTAATTTATTGAAAATATTAGGAAAGGGGAAAACAAACTCGACTTTAGCAAATTCGTATTTGTATGAGTAAATGACAATCGAATATATGTTTGACATGAAAGCGGTTGAATGCTAATATAATATCAAAAGGTGCTACCGATAGACGGTTAGCCCTGATATAGTTGACAAGAAATAACCGCCAAGTTTTCTCAGGACCGGGCGGTTATTTTTTTGTCTTATTTCTTATCATTGCTCTTAGAGCCAACGGCATAACCAAGAGCAAAGCATGTAATGCATAAGCTGATGATGGCTATAAAAAGTTCCGTTGTAAGCATAAGCACAAAACCTCCAAATAGATTTCCATAAATGGATTTATCTATGTAAACACAGGCTATAAACTTCTGTGGTGAAGGCTAACCGCCTACCGAATAGGGTAGCACCAAATATATTATAACAAACATACGTTCGATACACAACAATTATTTATAAAAAATCGAGCGAATAGAATAGTGTATGGCAAAATTAATTGACATAACAGGAAGAGCATTATCTGGCGAATGGGGAAGTGATGATGATACAGGAAATGGAATCCCAGTTCTCAGAACAACGAATTTCACGAATGAAGGCATAGTTGATTATAAAGATGTGGTTACTAGAAAAATTACAAAGAAGAATATAGAGGAAAAATTTCTTTGTAAGGGAGATATAATTATTGAAAAATCTGGCGGTAGTGACAAGTATTCTGTAGGAAGAGTTGTATATTTTGATGGTGAAGAACATAAATACTTGTTTAATAATTTTACAGGTTTACTGCGAATCAAAAATAGAAAAGAATGGTATCCAAAATATGTATTTTATTCTTTGTTTGCAAACTATAGATATGGCGGAACACGGATATATGAAAATAAAACTACAGGACTTCATAATCTAAAAACAGATGATTATGTATCACGGTACGAGATTACTGATATAGGAAAAGCTGAACAGATATCAATATGCAAAAAACTTGATATCCTGCATGGCATTATTAAGACAAGAAAGCAAGAATTACAATTGTTAGATGAATTGATCAAAGCCCGATTTGTTGAGATGTTTGGGGATCCAATTCAAAATCCCAAAGGATATCTTAAAGATACAATTAATAAGCATATTAATTTGATTTCTGGTTATCCATTTAAAAGTGAACAATATGTTGATGAAGGAATTAATATATGTGGCGGGCTTATTATTATGCCTCAAAAAATAAAATGGACAGAATGTGTTCATTGGAGTTCTGTTGAAGGCTTTGAAGATTATTTGCTTGAAGAAAATGATATAGTAATGGCTCTTGATCGTCCTTGGATTTCGGAAGGTTTTAAGATTGCAAAAATAGATGCAGAACATTTGCCAGCTTTGTTGATTCAGCGAACTGCGAGAATAAGAGCTGTTGATATAAATCAGGATTATTTATATTATAGTTTTATTAATGGTGGGTTTGATAAACACAGTAATGTTACAGGATCGTTGGTTCCGCATATATCGGCAAAGGACATTAGAAGTTTTGAAGTGTTGATTCCACCTATTGAGTTTCAGGAGCAGTTCGCCGACTTTGTCCATCAAGTCGACAAATCAAAAGTTGTTGTGCAAAAGGCTCTTGATGAGGCACAGTTATTGTTCGATAGTTTGATGCAGCAATATTTTGGATAATAATTTATAGCATATGTTTGCTAAAAGTATAGAAATAAGAATTAAATAAGGTTTGACTGGTGAAGGATGTTGGTAGAATCTGAAAGGAGAATACTAACATGGAAGAGAAATTAGTCAAGATACTTAACGAGATGGCAGATTATCTGAATATATCTCAGATGAAAAAATTACAGGAGACATTGCTTAAACATTTGGCAGAAAATGAGGCGAAGACAGAAGAAATCCCTAATGTAGAATATTTGAAAATGTTTATTGATGCAAAGCAGATTGAGGGATGTTCTGAAAGAACTTTACAGTATTATCGTGTTACGATTGAACATATGCTTGGAAGTATTGAAACGCCTATCAGAAAGATAACTACGGATGAGATAAGAGGATATCTTGTTGATTATCAGAAGGTTAATAATTGCAGCAAAGTAACTGTAGACAATGTCCGGAGAAATATGTCTAGCTTTTTTAGCTGGCTTGAAGAAGAGGACTACATATTGAAAAGTCCAATGAGACGAATACATAAAATTAAGACGAAACAGCCGGTTAAAGAAACTATAACTGATGAAATGATTGAAAAACTTCGTGATAATTGTACGTGCGTCAGGGATCTTGCCATGATTGATCTTTTGTATTCAACCGGCATACGAGTAGGCGAGTTGGTAGGTTTAAATATATCGGACATTGATTTTGAAGAACGGGAATGCATAGTATTCGGTAAAGGTGATAAAGAAAGAAGAGTTTATTTCGATGCAAAGGCAAAGCTGCATTTGCAAGAATACATAGAGGGCAGGAATGATGATAATCCAGCGTTATTTGTCACTCTTGATGCGCCACATGCAAGATTAAAGATAAGTGGAGTTGAGATAAGAGTTAGGGAGTTGGGAAGAAAATTAAATATTGACAAGATACATCCACATAAATTTAGAAGGACAATGGCAACCAGAGCTATAGATAAAGGAATGCCAATAGAGCAGGTGCAGAAGATACTGGGACACTCACAGATAGATACGACTATGCAGTACGCGATAGTTAATCAAAATAATGTAAAGGTATCGCATAGACGGTATATTGCGTGATGTATTTGTTATGAATATATATTTAAGATTAATAAGCCTCAAATTCGTATTTGTATAGAAGATATAAATGAAATATAAGTTAAAAGATATATTTGACTTGCAGATGGGGAAAACGCCATCCCGTAATAATACAGAATATTGGAATACTAAAGATTTTAAATGGATTTCAATAGCTGATTTGACTAAAGCACATGGATATATATCAGAAACTAAAGAATATATTTCAGAGAGAGCGGTAAGTGAAAGTGGAATAAAGATTATTCCTGCTAATACCGTTGTAATGAGCTTTAAATTATCTATAGGGAAAACGGCAATTACATCAGAAGACATGTATTCAAATGAAGCAATAATGGCATTTCATGATAAACATGTCGTAGAAATTTTACCAGAATATATATTTAATATTTTTAAGTATAAAAAATGGGATGAAGATAGTAATAATGCTGTAATGGGTAAGACGCTTAATAAGGCTATTTTATCTGAAGTAGAGATTGAGATTTGTTCAATAGAAAAACAGCGAGCAATAGTAGATATTCTTGATAATATGATGTCGGTTTTGGAAATTAGAGGGACTGAATTAGATTTGTTAGATAACCTTATCAAAGCCCGATTTGTCGAGCTGTTTGGGGATCCAAGAAGTAATCCATATGGGTTTGGTAAGAAATTGTTAAGGGACACTTGCAAAGTGGTTACTGGCAATACGCCATCAAGGAGTGTTGAAGCGTATTATGGTGATTATGTGGAATGGATAAAAACAGATAATATAGTATCTGGATTATTAAATCCCACTAAAGCTACGGAGAGTCTATCAGAAGAAGGAATGAAAGTTGGCAGAACAGTGGAGAAAGGTTCGATTTTAATGGCTTGCATAGCTGGAAGTATTGCTAGTATTGGAAGAGTTTGTGTTACTGACAGGAGAGTAGCATTTAATCAGCAAATTAGTGCTATAGTTCCGGAAGAATATAATATTCTGTTTTTATATGTGTTGCTCCAATTATCAAAAGAGTATTTGGTTGAAGAAATAAATATGGCTTTAAAAGGAATTTTGTCAAAATCAAAACTTGAAGAAAAAGAGTTTATAGTTCCACCAATGGAACTTCAGGAGCAGTTCGCCGACTTCGTCCATCAAGTCGACAAATCAAAATTGCTCTCGCTCATCAAACTACTGGAACAACTGATTACTTACCTATATAATGTGTTTATAATATACCGACAAGACAAATGGGAGGAGGTAGAAAGATATGAATAATTTCGACTTCTTAAGGGATGAACCAAGATTTGCCGCATTTGCTGGGGTTGCAATATCGGCTGAGAGAATAATTCTTATAGATCCTGATATGTGTATACTCAATTGCCGCAGGGCTATGGAGTTTGCAATAAAATGGATTTATTCAGTTGAGACTTCACTTGAAACACCATATCAGGATAATCTTCACAGTTTATTGAATTCAGAGGACTTCAGGGATTATGTGGGAAATGATCTGTGGAGACGATTGGATTATATACGAAGAAAAGGCAACAGTGTGGCTCACAATAACAGGCGTCAGGGATTTGATGAGGCTATGCTGTGCCTGGAAAATCTGCATATATTTATGGACTTTATTTCATGTTGTTATGTACGGGGATATGAGCAGAGAGAATTTGATAGAAATGCCATATTGAACAGACGTGAAAATGCCAAGAAATCCAGGGAGAATGCTGAGAATGCAAAGAGCCAGCTCAAAGAACAGGAAGAGTTGATTCGCCAGAACCAGGAAGAGATTGAAAGACAGAAGATAGACCTTAAGACATTGGCAGAGGAAAATGCAGATCTCAAGGAGAAATTATCTGCACGCAGTCAGGTACAGAGGCAGCGTTATAAGCAGCATCCACTTGATATATCTGAGTTCGAGACAAGGAAACTCTATATAGATGCTATGCTTGAGGACGCAGGATGGGTACAGGGTTCAGACTGGATCGATGAAGTTGAAGTTGATGGTATTCCTAGCAGGTCAGGAAATGGACGGGTGGACTATGTGCTCTATGATGATACACAGAGACCACTTGCTATTATAGAGGCAAAGAAGACATGTGTCGGAGTTGAGGCAGGCAGATATCAGGCGAAGGAGTATGCAGACAGCATTGAGAGAAAGTATGGCAGAAGACCTGTTATCTTCCTTACAAATGGGTTTGAGACACATATTATTGATGGACAATATCCAGAGAGAAAGTGTTCGTGCATTTACTCCAAGAGGGATCTGGAGAAGTGGTTTAATCTGAGGTCCATGAGGACAAGCCTCAGAAACGTAACTGTGGATAAGACAATTGCCGGACGCTATTATCAGGAGGCAGCGATAAAAGCAGTGTGCGATGCATTTGACCAGAAGAACAGAAGAAAAGCATTGCTTGTCATGGCTACAGGTTCTGGTAAGACACGAACGGTGATAGCACTTTGTAAGATACTGATAAATGCCGGATGGGTGAAGAATATTCTGTTCCTTGCAGATAGAAATTCGCTTGTTACTCAGGCAAAGCGTAGTTTTGTGGATAGGTTGCAAGATTTGTCCTGTACGAATCTGGTGGAGGAGAAGAGTAATTATAATGCAAGGTGTGTGTTCTCCACATACCAGACCATGATCGGATGCGTTGACAGTGCAAGTGACAAGGACGGAAGAATATTTACCTGTGGACATTTTGATCTGATCATATGTGATGAGGCGCACAGGTCAATATATAACAAGTATAAAGATATATTCACTTATTTTGATGCACCGCTTGTGGGACTTACGGCGACACCGAAGGATGAAGTGGACAAGAATACTTATGATATATTTGAACTTGCAAATGGAGTTCCTACATATGGCTATGATCTTGCACAGGCTGTTGAGGATGAATATCTTGTTGATTATATGACAATTGAGAGCAAGGTAAAGTTCCTTGATGAGGGAATTGTATATGAAGAACTTTCGGACGCAGATAAGGAAGAGTATGAGAAAACATTTGTGACAGAGTCTGGGGATGTACCGGATAAGATAGAGTCCGCTGCGCTTAATTCCTGGTTATTCAACAAGGATACAATAAGAAAAGTCTTACGTGTATTTATGGATAATGGAATCAAGATAGATTACGGGCAGAAGATAGGAAAAACAATAATATTTGCAAAGAATCATACTCACGCAGAGAAGATATTTGAAGTATTCAATGAGGAATATCCGCATCTTGTTGGGTACGCGGAAGTTATAGATAATCAGACTAAATTTGCGCAGAAAGCAATAGATGACTTTTCTGATCCTAAGAAATTGCCACAGATAGCCATATCAGTTGATATGCTTGATACGGGAATAGATGTTCCAGAGATACTCAATCTGGTATTTTTCAAGAAGGTAATGAGTAAGGCAAAATTCTGGCAGATGATAGGAAGGGGAACCAGACTTTGCGAAGGACTGCTGGACGGCAAAGATAAAGAGTTGTTCTATATATTTGACTTCTGTAGTAACTTTGAGTTCTTCAGGGTGAAGAAAAAGGGCAAAGAGGCTGTAAATGTGATGCCTATACAGGGCGCTATATACCAGAGAAGATTTGAGATAGCGTATAAGCTGCAGTCACTTACTGATAGGGATGACAGGGTGAATTTCTTCTTGGAAAAACTGATATCTGACATGAGCAGTGAAGTACAGAGATTGTCGAGGGATAACAGGGATAATTTTATAGTAAAGCAGCATCTGAGATATCTGGATAAATACTCGGATGAAGTAAACTACCAGAATATAACGTTCTCTGATGTCAATATCGTAAAGGAAGAAGTATCGCCTTATATTATGGCCGATGGTGATGAGCCGAGTGCTCTGAGATTTGATGCGCTTATATATGGCTTGGAGCTTGCACATGTGGCGGGAAAGAATGACGAGAGAGCAAAGAGAGATCTTATAAAAAGGGTTAATGCACTTTCAAGACTTACAGGAAAACATATTGATGAGATTGATTGCAGAAAAGAAATCATAGATAAAGTATTGTCGGATAGCTATGTAGATGGTGCTGGAATTATAGAGTTCGAAGAGATAAGGACAGGACTTAGGGATATCATGAACTTTATAAAAAGCACAGTACAAACATACGACACTAACTTTGATGATGATATCCTATCTACTGACTGGCATGAATCAGAACTTGAGAACGATGATCTGAAGAATTATAAGGCAAAAGCTGAATTCTATATAAAACAGCATCAGGATAATATTGTAATTGCAAAACTCAAGACAAATAAGCCACTTACTACTGGGGATGTGAAGGCACTTGAGGATATCCTTTGGAATGAGATCGGAACGAGAAAGGATTATGAGGGTGAGATCGGTGACAAGCCTCTTGGTGAATTTGTCCGTGAGATAGTAGGGCTTGATATGAATGCTGCAAAGGAGGCGTTCAGTGAATATCTGAATGAAACAAATTATGACAGCAGGCAGATATACTTTGTCAATCAGATAGTTGAGTATGTGGTGCACAATGGAATGATAAAGGATATGTCAGTGCTGATGGAGTCGCCATTTACAGACAGGGGAAGTATAACGGATATATTTAACGCGTCTGTATGGATGGGCATAAAGAAAGTAATAGATCAGATAAATGCAAATGCTAATGTGGCTTAACACACAATTATTTCAACATGTGCAATTTTTGCACATGTTAAACATCAATCCAGTATGTGCAATTTCTGCACAAGCTGAACATCAGGTAAAATATACGCATAACAAAACATCGGGGGGAATCACATGACTTTATACATGAACATAAAACAGCTCGGCAAGCGTAAGAACACAGTGCACAAGGTCCCATTTGAATATGACACAGCACCGGGCACACTTAGAGAACTCATAACAGAGACAGTAAAGATCTGCGTAGCACAGTACATATCCCGCATGGATCGCGGCGATGCAGTGCTGACAGATGAACAGATCGATGATATGGGAAGAATAGGAAAGATAGCGTTCGGGATCGTCTATGGGGAGAAGAAACCGGATGTGGATGAAGCAGTGAAGACAGCCATTCAAGGATTTGAGGATGGGCTGTTCAGAGTGTTCCGCGGTATGGATGAATTAACGGAGCTGGACAGGGAAGAGAAGTTTAACGAAGGGGATGAGATCACATTTATCCGCCTCACAATGCTGGCGGGCAGAATGTGGTAGAACATAAAGAAAGGGGTTACAATGGCGGTGGACAAGAAGACAAGGTTTGAGCTTGAGGAGCAGAAGAAGATCGCAGATGAAGTGAGAGAGGCATTTGACGAGAATTCCACGAAGCTCAGAAAGAGCTACAGTGCGGATGCGCAGAAGCTTCTTAAGGAGATGGATAATTACTATGGAGATGTAAAAGAGTCAACGATCGGCAAGAGACTTGAGACATTTCTTGAGAATGAAAAGAATGTTCCTTCGGAATTCTTCAGGAACGAGCTGAAGCATTTGCCGGGGTGGGTGCCGGATCATCTGATGGAGGATTTCTACACTTCTATAGACAGCATAATCAAGTGGCAGACAAGCCAGTATTATTACAGAAGAACCATGCGTACGAAGAGGTATGGGGCATTTCTTGACAGATATTTCAGGATCATGAATGAATATCACTCCATGGGGATATACGGATGCGACATAGTATCTCTCTACAGGGAGAAATTGCCGCAGGATATATTGTGCTATTACAGGGATGGCAACAGCAATGGGTATAGAATAGTATCTGAATATTGGATACAGGCGGAGCTCGACAGGGGGAATGCAGAGCTTGAGGAAGTGCTCATGGACATCATGTTCGGTGAGAGTGCGCAGACAAGGCTCACGACCAATATCCTCAGGGGAATATATATGAGCTCCAACACAAGACTCCATGAGGCTGTAGGCAAGCTGCTCGTTGCGGCAAAGCTTCAGGAGGGACTCAGGCAGGCGATCTGTGAGAACATGGATTATGGAACGGCAGGTGCATTTATGACCCTGTTCCATGTGATAAAGGAGAATGATCTTCTGAGATTCTCATCTGTCATGAGGGCTGTAGCCACCTGGACAGGACTTGTGGCTGACGAGGAGAGCAAGCTTGACCGTATACAGAAGAAACAGCTGCTTCTTATAGATACATATCTGAATGATGAAAATGCAAGGCGTGAAGCTTTATCCGGCGAGGATGCCATGCAGATCTATCTTGCGCTGTGGAGCTATGGTTTCTTTGATGTGGACGAGGCATGCCATGTGATGAACAAGCTGGCGCTTGATGGCAGCAGACACCAAAGACTGGTATTTGGCACATATATCAGGGCAATGAGTCTGGGAAAGGTGTACACACATAGCGTTGCAAAGGAATTTATCAAGAGATTCCCAGACGAGATGGACACCATGGCGGTCATCATGCCAAGCTTCATGTCGGATTACCAGCCTTATATGAATAGTCTCATATATAAAGACGGCAGATCGTACAACAATGAACTTAAGAAAATGACATTTGCCGAGGTGGACAAATATTTTGACAGCAGGAAAGAATGTCAGGAGATGTACGACATCCTCATGGGCATACTTGAGCGCATGCCAAAGAAGAGGCTTGAGTTTGATCCGTGTGTATTTCCATGGAATGCCGAATATCTGGACAGATCCGCAATCATCATGAGACTTGCGGTCTGCGCAAGCGCTCTCAGGGATGAGGACAAGATCACTTACATAGCGGAGATGGTTCCTGAGATAGATTCCGCAAGGTACAGCAGAGATGCGCTTTTGCTTCTGCTTGTAAGGCAGCCGGCAAATGACAGACAGCGTGCCATACTGGTGGATGCGGTTGCCGACAAGGAGACATATACCAGAAACAAGGCGGCGATGATCGTTAAGGATATGAAACTTTCGCCGGAGAATTATGTACAGCTTGAGAATATGCTCAAGTACAAGAAGTCAGACATAAGGGAGACTGTACTGTCTATACTTTATAAACTTGACGGTGATGACATGGACGATCTCATCGGAAGACTTCTCGCGGATTCCAAGGAGGAGAAGAGAACAGCGGGACTTGATTTACTGCTCCAGCTCAAAAATGATGAGAACAGGCAGAAACTCTTTAAGAAATGCGTATGCCGTCTTGAAGATATCAGCACTAAGGTCAGCACAAAAGAAGAAATCCTCATAAAAGAGATCAAAGACAGTGGGGCAGACCGGGCAGGTGCAGCCGAGGGATATGGACTCTATGATGTAAATGCGGACTATGAGCCGGTATTTGACAAGAGTTATCTGGCTGAGTGCCTTGAGCTGTACAAAAAGTATTTTCCTGAAAGCGGAATTGCAAATGGTGATCTGTGCAAGGATGCTAAGAATGATGGTGCATTTGCAAAGCTGAAGTCAAAGATCCTGCCTAAAAAGAAAGCTGAGGAATCTGATTCAGAAGTAATAAATATTCTTAGAAAATTCGATGCATTTGTGGATGAACATAAGAATTATGAGTACGAGATGGCTGACGGAGAAATCGGTTTGCTCGGTGAAATGGGTGGAATCGTATATTGGAACCGTGACAAGGTGGCATGTGAGAAACTGTGGATAGAATTCTATGAGAAAAATATACAGACTCCGTATATGTGCATGCAGCTTCATATGTATCTGAATGGGTATAACAGTGACAAAAAGGATTTCAAGAAGTACTGTGAGAGCTTTATTTTGGATATGTTTGGAAATATATATAGAGAGGAAGTGCCAACATTTGGCTATCTTGCCATTGTCAGATCTGTAATCGGATTCCTGTATAGAAGATATGTGACGGATAGTGATAAGAGGAGGCTTGCCGTTGTGGCAGCAGACTACCTGCTTGGAAGAAACGATGAGCTCATATATACATTTGGCGGGAAAAAAGGCGGCAGCAGTGCATCCGGTGATGAGTCAAAGGTATATCACAGAAGTGTGCTCACAAATGAGCAGATCATGATAATAACCAATTGGCTTACTATCAATGGTGACAGCAATATATTAGATGTAAAAGAAGATTCCGATGAGGCAAGGCAGAATGAAGAGGATTTCAGGCATTTGTTCCCATACAACTATGCCCTTGCAAAGTGTCATAATTTTAATATACCTTCAGATGTTGTAAATGACAGAGATTCGTATTACTGGGTACACACGGGGAGTGTCATGTCCGTGCCAAGTCTCCTGAACTATATTGCCGCATGTAGCAGGGGCATTATATCGAGAGATTATATGTACAAGATGGCATTTGAGGGAAATGTGCTGAACAGGAATCTCAAATGTGTATCTGATGTGATGCGTTTTATAACGGAGCGCAACAGGAAGGTGCAGACCAGAGGTTATGAGTGGGGATTCCCGGAGCATGACAGGCTGAAAAGTGTGAGAGTGATACTCCTTCACAGTCCGGAAGGGGAGTTCTCCGAGACGGACAGCACACGGCTTGATATAGCGAAGAAGCTGTACACGGATATGTCGGAGCTTGTTCTTGCAGCAGAGCTCACAAGAGGAGATACGGAGACGGAATTCTCCCAGCATATATACGGACTTACAAGAGTATACGGAGCGGAGTATTTTGTCAGGATACTGGCGGCTCTCGGCAAGGAGACTCTGGAGAGATCAACGTATTTCAATACCGGTTATTACTATAATCGTCAGAAGGTCAGCAAGAAGAACAGTATGTCGCATCTTCTCCAGGCGTGTGTGCCTGATGTAAATGACAATGCGGAGACGCTTAAGACATATCTTGCGGGTACGGATATAAGTGATGCTAGGCTTATAGAGGCGGCTATGTATTCTCCAGAGTGGATAGATATTGTTGGAGAGTATCTTGGCTGGGATGGATTTACTGCTGGATGCTATTACTTCATGGCGCACATGAACGAGTCATTTGACGACAAGAGAAAGGCAATGATAGCGAGATTTACCCCGCTTGAGGTGAATGAGTTGAATGACGGTGCATTTGACAGGACATGGTTCACAGAGGTCTATGACAAGCTGGGCGACAAGCGTTTCCAGCTCATATACAAGGCGGCGAAATACATCTCAGACGGTGCAAAGCACACCAGGGCGAGAAAATATGCGGATGCGGCGCTTGGCAAATACGATGAGCCCGAGCTGATAGCTGAGATCGAGGCGAAGAGAAACAAGGATCTGCTCATGGCGGTGGGGATCCTGCCGATAGAGGATGAGGAGCAGATAAAGGACAGGTACATGTTCCTTCAGAAGTTCAAGAAGGAGAGCAGGCAGTTTGGCGCACAGAGGAGAGCCAGCGAGGCGGCAGCAGTTTCTACAGCTATGCGCAATATGGCGATCAATGCCGGATATCAGGACGTGACGAGACTTACCCTACGTATGGAAAGCCTTGTAGTTCAGGGCATGACAGAATATTTTCAGCCGCATGAGGTCGGAGAAGTGACCGTATGGCTTGAGATGGAGGACGGCGGCAAATGCGCTGTCATCTGTGAGAAGAAGGGTAAGCAGCTCAAGTCCGTTCCGGCAAAGATCAAGAAGGACGAATACGTTGTGGCTCTGATGGATGCCAAGAAGCAGATGGCGGAGCAGTCAAGGCGTACAAAGGCGATGCTTGAGGATGCGATGGAGAGCCAGGAGGAATACACCTGGGCTGAGATCAGGGGCATGCTGGAGAATCCTGTTATACATGACATGGTGGCTGCTTTGGTGTTCAAGGTGGCGGAGCCGGATGGCGTGAAGGCAGAGTTTGATAATGCGGCTGACAGTATTATGTCAGGGGCAAATGAACTTGATGATAGCAAGAATGTTGTGCTGGGATTTGCTGCTGAGGATGGATTGAATGTGTTTGGTGAAAATATGAACCTGTCATATGACACAAAGCTCACAGTTGCACACCCATTCCACATGTGCACAGTAGGCAAGTGGCACGACATACAGAAGTATGTATTCGACAACAAGATTGTCCAGCCGTTCAAGCAGGTGTTCAGAGAACTCTATGTGAAGACCGAAGAGGAAATGAACATGGAACATTCCCTCAGATACGCGGGCAATCAGATCCAGCCGAAGAAGACACTTGGCTGCCTGAAATCAAGACACTGGGTAGCTGATATAGAGGATGGACTTCAGAAGGTGTACTACAAGGAGAATATAGTGGCGCAGATCTACGCTCTTGCAGACTGGTTTTCACCTGCGGATATAGAATCTCCGACGCTCGAATGGGTGGTGTTCTCTGATAGAACGACTGGCAAGGAGATGCGGATCAAGGACATACCGGACATCATATTCTCCGAGGTCATGAGGGATGTGGACATGGCGGTTTCCGTAGCACATGCCGGAGGTGTGGATCCTGAGACCTCACATTCGACTGTTGAGATGCGAAAGGCGATAGCAGAATTTACCATGCCGCTTTTCAGACTGACAAATGTCACATTTACAAAGAATCACGCAGTGATAGAGGGCAAGCGCGCAAATTACACAGTCCACCTTGGAAGCGGAGTGGTGCATCAGGAGGCAGGCCCTATGATAAATGTACTTCCTGTACACTCACAGAGGAGGGGCAGAATATTCCTGCCATTTGTGGATGACGATCCAAAGACATCGGAGGTGCTCACGAAGATACTGTTCTTTGCGGAGGACGATAAGATCAAGGATCCGTATATACTGGAGCAGATCGAGGCGTAATGTCAGCACAATGATAAGGTGATGGTTCAGAATGTATATTGTCAGTTGTTTACATGGTATGTATAGAGGTGGATATAGTGACTGGAAAGAGTTTTATTTCAAAATTAAAGTCAAAACACAAGGGGAACGCGGAGCTGTTCCCCTACGACGAGGCAAAGCACGAGGCCGTCATCAGATGTTCCATATGCACTGGGGAACAGGTTGCCGGATTCAGGAGCAAAGAGTACGGAAACTTTGTGGGTGTAATGGTGATACAGTCGGAGAAGGATCTGGAGTATTTTAAGAGGCTTTACCGGGTGGATGAGGTCCGGAAGATATATTAAATATAGTTGTAGGGATATTGACATATAGTTGAATTTGTCGGATGTGAAAATGATGATGCTGACATATACTATACAAGAAAAATGGAACGTGAACGGGATGCTAGGAGAGAGTACAGAAAGCGTAAAAGAGAGAAAGCAGATATTCATAAGCTTTATATTATTGATATCATGAGGGAGGAGATGACAAATGGAGATGCGCGCTTATCCAGATGATTATCTTTCATCGGCACAGCGTATTCTAGGAGATATGCTGGATTTTGCTGTCAATACATGCGAGATGAATATAGATAGATTCTTTGATTTATTTGTTGTGTCTGATGTATCAACCCAGTTCGAATATGGAAATCCCACTTATGTGGCAGGCAAGACTGGGTGCGAGCTGGCAAAGGAGGTTGTAGAGGACTCAGGACTTTCAAAGATTATGAAAGCGGATCAGATGTATCTTGACAAATCTCCAGAATATTGGACTGGCTGGGCACTTGCGTTTTATCAGTGGTATACATGCAGACCATTTGGTAAGATACATAGAGCTGTATCGCTTCAGCAGATCCTTACTATGTACAATGTGTATCATGAGATGGATATTATTAAATTCGTTGAACGGATAAATGAACTGTGGGACGAATATTATAAAGAAACGAATCTTAAGAGAATCAGGAAACTTGCTGGTTTATCCCAGAGTGAGCTTGCGGAGCTTTCAGGAGTGCCCCTTCGTCAGATACAATTGTTTGAGCAACGACAAAGGGATATCAACAAGACAAAGGCAATAGATGTTGTGAGGTTATACAGGGTTTTGTGTTGTAAGACGGAGGATTTGCTGCAGATATAAATATAATTCACTTTGTCAAGAAAAAACACTTGACAACCCACTCCTCCTGTATTAGAATAGCCCATGGTAAAGCAAAAATACTTTACAGGCAGGTGCGTTATGGAGAAGATAGTCAGACAGTCTATGTTATATGATTTTTATGGTGAGCTGCTCACAGAGCATCAGAAGAGCGTGTACGAGGATGTCGTGAACAATGACATGTCTTACTCAGAGATAGCGAGACTCAACAACATAAGCAGACAGGGCGTATATGATATGGTAAGGCGCTGTGATAAGATCCTCGAGGAGTATGAGGAGAAGCTTATGCTGGTACATAAGTTCATGAAGGCACAGGAACAGGTTCAGAAGATCAAGGAATGTGCGGATGAGCTTAAGGCGATGAACTCGGATGAACGGCTTGCGGGCAGAATTGAAGATATAGTGAATTATTCAGATAAGATACTCGAAGATTTCTGATGATAGATAATATCAGAAGGGAGAATGTCTATGGCATTTGACAGTTTATCAGATAAACTGCAGAACGTTTTTAAGAAGCTGAGAAGCAAGGGCGTACTTACTGAGGATGATGTCAAGGAGGCCATGAAGGAAGTCAAGAGAGCACTTCTCGAGGCCGACGTTAACTTCAAGGTTGTTAAGTCATTTGTCAAGTCGGTGAGTGACAGAGCTGTAGGTGAAGAAGTTCTCAAAGGTCTGAATCCTGGACACATGGTCATCAAGATCGTCAAGGAAGAGATGGATAAGCTCATGGGCTCTGAGATGACAGAGATCAAGCTCAGACCATCCAATGAGATCACGATCATCATGATGTGTGGACTTCAGGGAGCAGGTAAGACCACCACGGCGGCAAAGCTTGCATATCAATTCAAGAACAAAGGCAAGAAGCCACTTCTTGTGGCATGTGATGTATACAGGCCGGCGGCTATCAAGCAGCTGCAGGTGAATGGTGAGAAAGTTGGAGTTCCCGTATTTGCCATGGGAGACAACAACAAGCCACTGGATATTGCGAAGGCGGCTATACAGCATGCAGCCAAGAACAATATCAATCTGGTGTTCCTTGACACCGCAGGACGTCTTCATGTCGATGAGGACATGATGAACGAGCTTGCAGAGATAAAGGAGAATCTGGACATTGCCTACACCATACTGACTGTGGATTCCATGACAGGTCAGGATGCGGTAAATGTAGCTACAACGTTCAATGATAAGATAGGTATAGATGGTGTCATCCTCACAAAGCTGGATGGTGATACCAGAGGCGGTGCCGCACTGTCGATCAAGGCAGTAACGGGCAAGCCGATCCTGTACTCAGGTATGGGAGAGAAGCTTACAGATCTGGAACCATTTTACCCGGATCGTATGGCGAGCCGAATCCTTGGAATGGGTGATGTAGAGTCACTTATAGAGAAGGCCCAGTCGGCCATCGACGAGGAGAAGGCCAAAGAGATGGAACAGAAGTTCCGCAAAGCAAGTTTTGATTTCAACGATTTTCTTGATCAGATGGCTCAGCTCGAGCAGATGGGCGGCATGCAGGAGATCCTTTCCATGATGCCTGGCATGGCAAGTCAGATGAAGAATGTTGAGATAGATGAGAACGCTGCTAAAACACCAAAAGCAATCGTTCTGTCCATGACACCTAGAGAGCGTTCACTCCAGGATCCGATATCGCCATCCAGAAAGAAGCGTATCGCAGATGGAGCCGGTGTCCAGATAGCAGATGTCAATCGTTTCCTTAAACAGTTTGAACAGTCTAAGAAGATGATGAAACAGATGTCCGGCATGATGGGCGGAAAGAGAAGACGCGGTGGTTTTAAAATGCCTTTTGGCTTAAGATAATTAATATTTAGGAGGAACAAGAACAATGGCAGTAAAGATTAGATTAAGAAGAATGGGTTATAAGAAGCATCCTTTCTACAGAGTAATCGTAGCAGATTCAAGATCACCAAGAGATGGTAGATTCATCGAGGAAATCGGAACATATGATCCTAACCAGGAGCCATCTGTAGTAAAGATCGACGAGGAGGCTGCTAAGAAGTGGTTAGCTACAGGAGCACAGCCAACTGAGTCAGTTGCAAAGTTATTAAAGCAGGCAGGTATCGAGAAGTAATTTTACGGATGTATCAGCTTTTCTATGAAAAGCTGATATGCAGCGCCAGCCATCGACGAAGTCGATTTTGCATGGCTGGTGTTCCATTTGGGAGGTATAGAGATGAAAGATTTAGTAGAAATCATTGCAAAGTCCCTAGTAGATCATCCTGAGCAGATAGCTGTAACCGAGACTGAAGAAGACGGCATAATAAAGATAGACCTTACTGTCGCACCAGAAGACATGGGTAAGGTAATCGGCAAGCAGGGCAGAATAGCCAAATCCATCCGTACAGTTGTCAAGGCAGCTGCTTCAAAGGGTGATAAGAAGGTTGTCGTTGATATTAAGTAGAACTGCATAAGCAGGATAAGTGGTATTTCTTAATCTTCATATGACAGAGGATTTTATTACCGAGTTAAGAGGGGGAGTTTATACTCCCCCTTATATTATATATGAGTTATATATAGGAGATAGAATGGAACACAATACAGAAGACAGACTTAGAGTAGGAGTGATAACCTCAAGCCATGGTATAAAGGGCGAGGTTAAGGTATATCCAACAACAGATGACAATGATAGATTCAAGAGCCTGGATAAGTGCTATCTGTCAAATGGCAGAGAGACTTTGGAGGTTAATTGTACATCTTGCAAATTTTTGAAAAATATGGTTATTCTTAAGTTCAAAGAATACGATAACATAAATGATATAGAGCGTTTTAAGAACTATGACATACTTGTTGACAGGGAGGATGCAGTTCCTCTCATGGATGGAGAGTTCTTCATCTGTGATGTCCTTGACGCTGATGTATATGATCAGAATGACGAGCGCATAGGAATCCTTGACGACGTGCTGGAGACTCCGGCAAATGATGTATTTGTCGTTAAGAAGGATGATGGCAGCGAGATCCTTATACCTGTAGTACCGGATTTCGTGTTCGATGTTGACACTGAGAATAGGAAAGTCAAGGTCAGGACATTTGAGATGGTGGAGGCGGATGATTCAGATGACGAGGATTGATCGCATACAGACGTTTGGTGAGATGATGAACATATACTAGGAGCGGACTATGAATTTTTATATTTTGACACTTTTCCCCGAGATGGTTATGAATGGACTTTCAACGAGTATCACGGGAAGGGCCATAGAGTCGGGAAAACTTCATATAGAAGCTATAAATATAAGAGATTACACCCAGGATAAACACAATCATGTGGATGATTACCCATATGGGGGAGGCGCAGGCATGGTCATGCAGGCGCAGCCTGTGTATGATGCATACACGGCACTGGTGGAGAAGCTTGGCAGAAAACCATGGGTCATATATATGACTCCGCAGGGAAGAACCTTCAATCAGGGTATTGCACAGGAGCTCTCGGAGAAGGAGGACATAGTTCTTCTGTGTGGTCATTACGAGGGAATAGATGAGAGGGTTCTTGAGATGATAGTCGATGACTATATGTCCATAGGCGATTTTGTGCTGACTGGCGGAGAACTTCCAGCCATGGCTATCGTGGATGCTGTGTCTCGTCTTGTCCCAGGGGTTCTGAATAACGAGGACAGTGCTGAGATAGAGACTTTTTATAACAATCTGCTTGAGTATCCGCAGTATACCAGACCTCCTGAATTCATGGGGAAGAAGGTTCCGGATGTACTGCTTTCGGGCAACCATAAGCTCATAAATGAGTGGCGACTTGAACAGTCTATCACCAGGACGAAGGAGCACAGGCCGGACATGTACGAGAAGTATATGATCGAGAATCCTCCTAAGGAGAAAAAGAAACGAAGAAAATAGCAGGTTGCCACCTGTGGTCTTAAGGTGGTATACTAAGAGATGGCAGAATTCGAGGTTATTCGAATTCTGCCATAACCTTGTGGAGACGCGACTGCAGGGCATACACAAATACAAGGAAGAACAAGGAGACAAAAGATTATGAAACGCAGATTACTTATGACTATGATGGCTATGGTTCTTGCATTCTCATTTACAGGATGTGGAAACAAGAAGGCAGACGAGACGACGGCAACCACAGAGGCTGCATCAGAGGTGAAGGATGAGTTCATCAAGTTTGTTGGAACAGATATCCCTAAGATGGATACAGAGGAAGCGGAGATCATGAAGAAGTTCAACTCATATTTTGCTGAGGGAACTGCTGTTGATACAGATGCTCTGCTCAAGGATTTGACAGACAATCTGCTTCCAAATTATAAGACATTTCTTGACGACGTACAGGCTATAGAAGTCAAGACCGACGAGGTGAAGGCGCTCAAGGATCAGTATTATGATGCCATGAATGCACAGTATGAGGCTATGCAGAAGGTTGAGGCTGCTGTTAAGGATAAGAACAAGGACATCCAGACAGAGGCACAGAAGCTTCTCTCAGACGCCCAGAGCAAGTATACAGCATACAATGACGCGGTATATGCACTTGCCCAGAAGGAGAATGTAACGTTGAACGGCGAGATAGCAACAACTGCAACCAGTGAGGCAGGAAGCACAACAGAGGCCAACACAGAGGCTATAGATCCAAGCGAGGCCATGACAGATGAGGTTGAGACAACAGAGGCAGCGCAGTAGTATTTAAGATATAGAAGAATATTTTGAAAAGCAGTGGATACATGAGTGTGTTCACTGCTTTTTGGCTGTGGTATACTGTAAAAAATATGCTCAGTTCACATTTTTTACAAATATCAATGTTATATTGAGATAAATTGGATATTATTCTATATGTGGAGGTACGATATGGATTCAATAAAGGTTCTTATGGTTGATGATGAGAGCAGAATGAGGAAGCTTGTCAAGGACTTCCTCACAAGAGAGGGGTATATGGTTCTTGAGGCCGGAGATGGTGAACAGGCCCTGGATATATTCATGAATGACAAGAATATATCTCTTGTAATACTTGATGTCATGATGCCTAAGATGGACGGATGGGAGACTCTTAAGGAGATAAGAAAGTTCTCACAGGTTCCGGTTATCATGCTTACCGCGAAGGCAGATGAGCGCGATGAGCTCCAGGGCTTTGATCTGGGAGTAGATGAGTACATAACGAAGCCGTTCAGTCCCAAGATACTTGTTGCCAGAGTTGCAGCGATACTCAGAAGAACAACGGATGCCGCTTCAGATGAGAAGCTTGTAGCCGGAGGTATTGAGATGGATCTGTCGGCTCATGTGGTGACTATAGATGGCAAGCCTATTGAACTCAGCTTCAAGGAGTTCGAGCTGCTGCAGTATTTTATCATGAATAAAGGTGTGGCACTGTCGAGAGAGAAGATACTTAACAATGTGTGGAATTATGATTACTTTGGCGATGCCAGAACCATAGATACTCATGTCAAGAAGCTCAGAAGCAAGATGGGCGATAAGGGCGAATATATCAAGACCATATGGGGAATGGGCTATAAATTTGAGGTGGAGTGATGACCGGATCAAAGAGAACTTCTATCAGAACAAAGATAACTTTATCGCTTGCGGTGACTATACTATTTATGGTTGTCATGTCGTGTGCCATAACCATGCTTTTTATCAAGAAGTATTTCTATCACGGCATGGAACAGATGCTGCTTGATACTTACAATTCCTGCAATGAACTGTTCGGCCGGAATGAGGATATAGACAGTAAAGAGCTGGCAAATGATGTGATCAATCAGTCAGGTGCGATGATATTTATCTTCGACAGCGTGAATATGCATGTGTACACGACGGTGAACGAGGAGGCTGCGGTATATAACAACCTGTCATTTATAGCGGACTACTTCAATTACAGTGGTGGCAAGAATCCGGACAATCCGAAGATAAAGAGAAAGCAGATTGAAAAGACAGATAAATATGATATACAGATCACAAATGATAAAAATACCGGAAACAGCTATTATGATGTGGTAGGATTTCTTGACAATGGTTTTGTGGTTGTAATCAGAAAACCAATCTCCAGCGTAGACTCAACGATAATTATATCACTAAAGTTTTTCTTTTTTGTATTCTCGGTTGTTGCGATACTTGGATTTGCCGTGATCTATTTTATCAGCAATGCGGTTGCAAAGCCGATAAAGAATCTTGCGTCGGTTGCCAATCGTATGGCACAGCTTGATCTCGATGTGAAGGTGGATCACGCATCCAACGATGAGATTGGTGAGCTGGCGGACAGTATGAACGAGATGTCGTATCAGCTGAGGAACACGCTGACAGAGCTTCAACAGGCAAATGCTAAGCTGCAGACGGATATTGATGAGAAGGTACAGATAGATGAGATGAGGAAGGAGTTCCTGTCCCATGTATCCCATGAACTCAAGACTCCTATAGCTCTCATACAGGGATACGCCGAGGGCCTTAAAGATAATGTTATAGAGGATGATGAGAGCAAGGAGTTTTACTGCGATGTCATCCTGGACGAGGCTGGCAAGATGAATAAGCTTGTCAGACAGTTACTTGATCTGAATGAGCTTGAATTTGGAGTGGACAGGGTTCATCCTGTGGTATTTGACATAGATGCACTCATAAAGAATGTAGTGGATTCATCATCCATTCTGGTGGAGCAGAACCATGCGGAAGTTGAGCTGGCGGATGAGCTGAATGATGTGTGCAACGTATATGCAGATGAGTTCATGATAGAGCAGGTATTCACCAATTATTTTACAAATGCACTTCATTACTGCAACGATGGAGGCAAGGTCAGAGTGTGGACGGCGAATAAGGACTATGATCAGCCGAGAAGGACTGAGGATGGACTCGTCACAGGCAACTTGAGAGTATTTGTATATGATGAGGGACCGAACATTCCTGACGATGAGCTTGATAAGGTATTCATTAAGTTCTACAAGGTGGACAAGGCGAGGACGAGAGAGTATGGTGGAAGCGGTATTGGACTTTCTATAGTTGCGGCGTCCATGGCGGCTCACAACAAGAACTATGGTGTTTACAATGTGGAGAATGGAGTGGTATTCTACTTCGACCTTGATATTATACAGCAGGATGATGGCGAACCGGAAATGATACCAGAGAATAGCGCAGATAACACGTCAGAACAATAAATACTTTGCAAGGAGGAAACTTTTAGGCTATAATTCTAAGGGTTTCCTTTTTCTGTTGGATTCTGGCATCTGCAAATATATTTATAAAATGGGAGAAGATTATGTCATATAGTGCAAAAAACATTGAGGTGTTAAAGGGACTTGAGCCGGTAAGACTGAGACCGGGAATGTACATCGGCAACACAGGGCGAAGCGGACTGAATCACCTCATACAGGAGCTTATAGACAACTCGGTGGATGAGCATCTGGCGGGGTATTGCAACAATATATGGGTGAGCATCAACGAGGATGGCTCGGCAACCGTGTCTGACGATGGACGAGGCGTTCCTGTCGATATACATGAGCAGGAGGGAATTCCTGCGGAGCGTGTTGTATACACAGTGTTGCATGCAGGTGGCAAGTTTAACAGCTCCACCTACAAGATAAGCGGCGGACTTCACGGAGTAGGTTCTGCAGTTGTAAATGCACTGTCTAACAAGCTTATAGTAGATGTTGCCAGGGATGGCTACCTCTATCACGATACATACGAGAAGGGAATACCGACAACTGAACTTGTTGATGGTATGCTTCCAAAGACAAAACTCAAGGAAAAGAGAACAGGTACGACGGTAACACTCTATCCTGATGATACAATATTTGAGACAGTAAAGTTCAAGGCGGACGCCATCAAGCAGAGGATTAAAGAGACAGCATATCTGAATCCGAATCTTACGATCACATTCCAGAACAAGAGGGATGGCGAGGAGCCTATAGTGTTCCATCAGCCAGGGGGACTTGCAGCATTTGTTGAGGATATATCCCAGGGACTCACACATACATCACCGGTTGTCGCCATATCGGGGGAGAAGGACGGAATCGCCGCAGATATAGTATTTCTGATGACGGAGGACGGCGAGGAGAATATCATAGGATTTACCAACAATATCACGAATCCTGAAGGTGGAACCCATGTGACAGGATTCAAGTCAGCATTTGCCAAGCTTATCAATAATTATGCGAGAAATGAGCTTGGAACTCTGAAAGAGAAGGATTCCAATCTGACAGGTGCAGACATAAGATCTGGCATGCAGGCTATCATATCCGTGAAGCATCCGGATCCTCAGTTCGAGGGACAGACTAAGACAAAGCTTTCCAACACGGACGTGTCAAAGGCCGTCGACGATATCGTGAAGGAACAGCTCACAGTTTATTTTGACAGAAATTATGATGTGCTGAAGGATATAGTGGACAGGGCGGTGGCTCTCTCCAAGAGAAAGGCGCTTGAGAAGTCCAAGATCAATATAAACAAGTTTTCATTTGAGGGAAATGGCAAGCTTGCAAAGCAGGAGTCCTCAGATTCGTCTAAATGCGAGATATTCATAGTCGAGGGAGATTCGGCGGGAGGCTCAGCCAAGACCGCGAGAAACAGAAAGTATCAGGCAATACTTCCACTTAGAGGTAAGATACTCAACGTGGAGAAGAAGCCTGTTGCAAAGGTGCTTGAGAATGCCGAGATCAAAGCGCTCATCAATGCATTTGGCTGTGGCTTCATGCAGGGCTACGGCAATGATTTCGATATAAGCAAGCTGAATTACGACAAGATAATCATCATGACGGATGCCGATGTGGACGGTGCCCACATAGCGACACTTCTGCTTACATTCTTCTATAGATTTTATCCTGACCTTATCAGCGAGGGACATATATACATAGCTATTCCGCCTCTCTACAGAGTTGGCGAGGGCAAGAACATCAAATATCTGTACTCAGATGATGAGCTTGCAAAGTACAGAAAGACACACACGAACAAGTTCACGATCCAGAGATACAAGGGACTCGGTGAGATGGATGCAGATCAGCTCTATGAGACGACCATGAACCCTGAGACAAGACTTTTAAAGCAGGTATCAGTGAACAGCCGTGTTGAGGCAAATCAGCTCACACAGACGCTCATGGGAACTGAGGTTGCGCCTAGAAGAGAGTACATAGAGACACACAGTGCGGATGCGGTGCTAGATATATAAAAGTGATATTTGGGAATGCTTAGCAGCGCGTTTTCACAGTTTGTATGATGAAAGGGATAGATCATGTCGGAAAAGATATTAAATGTAGATTATGAGAGCGAGATGGGACAGTCCTATGTGGATTATTCCATGTCGGTTATAACAGAGAGAGCGCTCCCGGATGTAAGGGATGGATTAAAGCCTGTCCAGAGAAGGATACTTTACTCACTGGATGGTCTTGCAGGCTCCGACAAGCCACATAGAAAATGTGCGAGAATAGTCGGAGATACAATGGGTAAATATCACCCACACGGAGATAGTTCCATATATGAAGGACTTGTAAATATGGCACAGAACTGGAAACTGCCGATACCACTTGTTGACCCACACGGCAACTTTGGCGCGGTGGACGGTTCCGGTGCGGCTGCCATGCGATACACTGAGGCGCGTATATCTAAGTACACAGAGGATGTGTGCATGAAGGATCTTCCGTTCTTCAAGGATCAGTTCATACCAAACTTTGACGGAACGGAGACAGAGCCGACTTTCCTGCCTTTCCAGGTGCCAAATATCCTGGTGAGCGGTTCAACCGGTATAGCAGTAGGTATGGCGACAAATATTCCTACACACAATCTCGGTGAGGTCATAGATGCCACAGTTGCATATCTGAATGATCCTGAGATACAGCTTGAGGATCTGCTTGCGCTCATGCCGGGACCAGATTTTGCCACAGGTGGAATCATCAATGCAACACCTGAGGAGTTGTATAATGTGTATGCCACAGGACTTGGCAAGATCAAGGTGCGCGGTAAGGTAGAGGTCAGGGATATCGGATACGGAAGAAAGAGTATCTGTGTCACAGAGCTTCCATATACAATGATCGGAGGCACTGCCAAGTTCCTTGATACTGTCGCAGAGCTTGTCAGAAACAGAGAGCTTCCAGCGGTCGTGGATATCGCGGACAGAGGAGACAAGAACGGTGAATGCCTGTGTATAGATGTGAAGAAGGGAACTTCTGACGAGGAGATACAGAACATCATCAATATATTATATAAGAAGGCAGCCCTTGAGGATACATTTGGCGTGAATATCAACTGCATCAACAACGGCAAGCCGGAGGTCATGGGACTCAAGAAGATACTGAAGGTATACACAGATTTCAAGTACGGTCTGTATGACACGAAGTATAGAAAGCTTCTGGCACAGCAGGAGGAGATCAGGGAGATCAAGATGGGACTTCTCACAGCGGTTGACTGCATAGACCTGATCATAGAGATACTCCGCGGAAGTACAAAGGTTGCAGATGCAAAGGCGTGTCTCATGCACGGCGATACATCTAATATCAAGTTCAGATTCAAGGGCTCAGAGGCGGATGCGAAGTTCCTGTGTTTCACAGAGAAGCAGGCTGATGCGATACTTGCCATGAGACTTCAGAAGCTCATTGGTCTGGAGATCAATGCCTTAAAGAAAGAGCTGGCAGACGCTGAGAAGCTTATCAAGAAGTATACAAGACTCATGGAGTCCAGGGATGCTATGAAGCAGCAGATGATAGATGACATGCTTGAGATCAAGGCAAAGTATGCCATACCTAGAAGGACTCAGATCCATAACTATGGAACTGTTGTTGTGAAGAAGGCTGAGGTCGTGGCTACAGATGTGGCTGTACTTCTCGACAGATTCTATTACATCAAAGTTGTAGATGCAAATGTATACGAGAAGAACATCGACCAGATCACGAAGGATTATAGATTTGCGGTTAAGTGTCAGAATCTTGACAGGATAGCGGTATTTGCCGACAATAATCAGGTGTATACGATCAAGGTTGCCGACATCATTAAGCTTCAGGCGAAGAAGAACACCAGCAAGAAGGGGGGCGGAAGCCTCATAGGACGTCTTGCCGATAAGGGGATCCAGGTGTTCGAGTTTTGCAACATGAACGGTGACGAGAACATTCTGTTCATGGATTGCATAGAGCATTTTGTGACGGACAAGCTGCTGTTCGTCAGCAAGCAGGGACTTGCCAAGGTTGTTGATGGCTCCGCATTTGACACCACAAGGCGTGCTGCAAATGCTTCAAAAGTCGGTGATGATATCATATATATCGGCAAAATCTCCGAGGGCGACTTCATAATCGCACAGTCAGAGAAGGGCTATTACATAAGAGTTGACGCAGCGGAGATTCCTGAGAAGGGCAAGGGCGCAGCGGGAGTTAAGCTCATCAACTTAGAGGGTGACGATGTCCTTGAGTCGGTATTTGTGGGAAGCACAAAGGATACCTTCAAGGTTGGCGACAACGAGATAATCTTCACCAGAGTTAAGCCGGGCAAGCGCGGCGGCAAGGGAAGCAAGCTGAGGTTCTAAAGAAAACTTTTGAAAGGACAGAGACAGATGATTTCAATTTTAGACTACGATGCAGGTAACATAAAGAGTGTTGAGAAGGCAGTGCAGTATCTTGGTGAGGAGGCTGTCATCACAAGGGACAGAGATGTGATCATGGCTAGTGACAAGGTTATACTTCCGGGAGTTGGAAGCTTCGGAGACGCCATGAATAAGATTAGGGAGTATGGACTTGAGAACGTCATCTATGATGTTGTGGATGCAGACAAGCCATTTCTTGGAATATGCCTTGGACTTCAGCTTCTGTTCAAGACCAGCGAGGAGTCGCCGGAGGCAACAGGACTTGGAATCTTAGACGGTGAGATACTTCGTATACCGGATGCGCCGGGACTTAAGATACCGCAGATAGGATGGAACAACCTTGAGATAAATCCAAGGGCAAGACTTTTCAAGGGACTTCCTGAGAATCCATATGTCTACTTTGTTCATTCATATTATCTGAAGGCTAAGAATCCGGAAGATGTGGCAGCATCCACATTCTATTCAACTCAGATTCATGCCTCTGTGGAGCATGGCAATGTATTTGCATGTCAGTTCCATCCTGAGAAGAGCTCAGAGGTTGGACTTAAGATACTGAAGAATTTTATCGACCTGGAGGTGTAGAGCATGCATACAAAGAGAATAATACCATGTCTTGATGTTAAGAACGGAAGAGTTGTAAAGGGTGTAAATTTTGTAAATCTTACAGATGCCGGAGATCCTGTTGCGGTTGGTGCAGCATATGATAAGGCGGGAGCTGATGAACTCGTATTCCTTGACATAACAGCTTCATCAGATCAGAGAAATATAGTGGTTGATATGGTAAGACGTGTAGCCGAGACTATATTTATCCCATTCACAGTGGGTGGTGGAATCAGAACAGTGGATGATTTCAAGGCGATACTCAGAGAGGGCGCAGACAAGATATCAGTGAACTCAGCAGCCATAGACAATCCAACACTTATAGCAGATGCGGCTGACAAGTTCGGAAGCCAGTGCGTTGTGCTTGCCATCGATGCAAAGAGACGTGATGACGGTTCCGGTTGGAATATATATAAGCACGGCGGTCGTATCGACTGCGGAATAGATGCAGTTGAGTGGGCCATGAAGGCTGCAGAACTTGGCGCAGGAGAGATATTACTTACCAGCATGGACTGCGATGGAACAAAGGCGGGATACGATATAGAACTCACCAGAACCATAGCAGACAACGTAAACATACCGGTTATAGCTTCAGGCGGTGCGGGAACAAAGGATCATTTTTACGACGCTCTGACTGAGGGCGGAGCGGACGCAGCACTTGCGGCATCACTTTTCCACTATAAAGAGCTTGAGATAGGAGATCTGAAGAGATACCTTCAGGACAAGGGAATTCCTATGAGACTGTAGAGAGAAATTACTTTAGTGTATTTAGCTTGGAAGATTTTCTCTAGGAACATGATTTTCACAAAAAAGGACACAAAATTATCGCCTTTTTGCCAAAAGTCTTTAAAAAGATACAATTTATTTAGAAATTGTATCTTTTTAGGATTTTATGGTGAATTAGCGATAATTTTGTGTCTTTTTTCTAATGAGAGACTTATTAGAGATCGTATCCGAGGAATTTAAAAAAAATACTCTTCAGGGGGAGCCCCTGAAGAGTAAAACTAGCTTATAGCAGATAACGAAAACTTATTACTGCTCAATATATGTAGAATTTCCTGATGCTGTATTGTCATCATCTGAGTTGGAGATACCGCAAGAGGCAGCATCCTCGGATGCAATGTCATCCAGGTAAGGATTGCCTGTGTCAACTCCCTCGGCATGCAGGGCGTCATTGAGCCATGGATCGTTGTAGTCTTCGACGTTCATGCTGTTAAATATATATTTTCCATTCTTGTCGAAGAAGAGCTCGCACCAGCCGCAGCTATCAGGTGTACCTCCGATGAGGATGACGCTGTGTGATCCGTCCGCGTTCTTGATCTCATGACGGAAATATTTGTCAGGACCACATTTGTCGGTGATATCTTCCTTGGTATCTCCGAGAACAAGGTAGAGACGGCCGTTTTCAACTTTCGTGTAACCGTTGACATCATCTGTAGATATGGTGAACTGTATGGAGTTTCCCTCGCTGTTTTCCTCGTATGTCACTTCGGTACCATTTGCCAGGTGGAAGGTCTGCTTTATGTAGTCGATGGCTGCTGAGACGGTTGTCCTTGTCGCCGGGATGCACAGAAGAACTGCGCACACGGCAGCGGCGATGGCGGCATATTTGCCGACGCGGGCGAGTCTGTGACCAGATCTGCCGGTTTGAGCCTGTTCGGCAAGCTTTGCCCTGAGATCGTCTTTGTCATCCTGGGGCATGGTCACATTGTCCATGGTAGCTTTGTATAATTCGTTTATATCTTTATTATTCATGATCTATTCCTCCTTTAAAAATTCTTTTAGCTGATCCCTTCCGCGGGATATCCGCATGGAGACTGCTGAGACTGACAAATGAAGCATCTTAGCGATCTCCTTGAATGAATACCCCTCGTAGTAGTGCAGATACAGAGCCGTGCGGTATGTATCGGGCAGCCTGTTTATGGCTGCAAACATTGACTGTTCCTCTATATTGAAGCCACTTGTGAGATCATCGTTTGCCAGCTCTTCATAGCTGCTGTTCAGTCTGTTTGCCGCTGATTTCAAATGGTTTCTGCACATATTTGCGGTCATGGTGAGAATATAGGACTTCTCACATCCCTTTGATATGTGAGGACTTTTTTCTATAAGCTTGGTATATACATTCTGGACAATGTCCTCGGAATCCGCTATATTGCCAAGAAAACTCATGGCCAGACGGAATGCATTGTCCGAGTAATTGTCATATAGTTCAAGCAGTTGCTGCTGCTTCAAGTGTCATCACCTCCGTGGTTTGTATGTATGAGAGAATCAGGAATCATGTTCCTTCTCAATTGAGTTCTCATATATAAAACAAATCAAAGTATCAAAATAGCACATTGATACGAAAATTTCTATCCCAAAAATCAATATTGAAAATTGCTTCGTAATTTGTACGGGACAAAAATGTACCAGATGTACAATAAGACCTGACATGAGATATTGATTTTACAAAAAATGAGGACTGCGTATGAGCATGGTGATAAGCAGGCATAGATCAAAACACGATATTGATAACAGGCAGGTCATTATATTATACTTAAATCTGTTGACAGATAGGCTATTGATTGGGGGATGAAATATGATACTCAGTGCCAGTAGAAGAACGGACATACCGACATTTTACTCGGAATGGTTTTTTAATAGAATAAAGGAAGGATTTCTGTATGTGAGGAATCCTATGAATGCGCATCAGATAAGCAGGATAGATCTCTCACCTGAGGTGGTTGACTGCATTGTGTTCTGGACAAAGAATCCCATACCGATGCTTCCAAGGCTTTCGGAGCTGGACGCTTACAAATACTACTTTCAGTTCACTCTGACAGGTTATGGCAAGGATATAGAAGCAAATCTGCCTGATAAAAAGGGACAGCTTATTCCTGCATTCCAGGAGCTTGCCGGAAGAATAGGAAAGAAGCGTGTTATATGGAGATATGATCCGATAGTATTCACGAAGAAATATACGCCGGATTACCACATAAGGGCATTTACACAGATTGCGGAGGCGTTAGATGGCTGCACTGAGAAATGCGTCCTCAGCTTCGTCGATATATATGCCAAGAACAGGAAGAATATGCAGGCTGTGGACAGCTATGAGATGAGTCACGACGATCTGGAAGCATTTGCAAAGGCGATAGCGGACATTGCAAGATCACATGGAATGTCGATGGCTACTTGTGCAGAGGTGGTGGATCTGGAGAAGTGCGGAATTGAACACAACTGCTGCATAGACAAGAAGCTCATAGAGGAGATTATAGGCTGTGACATAAAGGTGGCAAAGGATAAGTCCCAGCGCCCTGAGTGCGGCTGCATGGAGAGCGTGGAGATTGGCTCATACAACACCTGTCTGAATGGATGCAAATACTGTTATGCGAATTACTCGCCAGATGCGGTGAAGGCCAACTGCAAATGTTATGATCCCGCGTCACCGCTTCTCTGCGGTTCGGTCGGTGAGTACGACAAGATCACGGAACGAAAAGTGAAGTCACTGAAGCAGACTCAGCTCAGCTTCAGATTTGATAGTCAGGAATAACAGAACGGATAAATATAATTAGGAGGTGTAGATAATTGAGGATATCTGAAAAGGAATGGGAAAACATTGATTTCAGAAAAAAGAAATACAGACAGCTCAAGGCGGCGCTCGATGAGGCTGTCACAGGAAGAGATAATAAAGTATCTGCATTTGTATTGTGCGAAGACGGAAGATACAGCACGGAAGCTCTCGACAGGTTGGTAGATGAGCTGATAAAGTCCATGGATGAGTACGGAAACAGACACAACATGTGGTTAAAGGCTCTGGGGGATGAGAATGAGGCAGGAATGCCTGAGAAGTTCCGGGAATTTGTGTCGGACTATCTGTATTGTATCATTCGTCTCATGATAAGTAATATGGATTGGGTAGAGAAGGTGCTCACATGGCCGTTTGAGGATTCTTTTCAGCAGATATTGTCACATGCCGTGGAGGTGAGAAGGCTTGCAATAAAGTCTGATGTGGCAAAGTTCTGTGAGCTGTGGAGTGAGTCGTATTACTGTGGCAGGGGAGACGGCAGTCTGTTCGACATATTTACACTGGCGTACGAGTCGCTCAAGGATGTCGATATCAGCACAACTTTGACTCCTGAGATGAGGTCTATGGTAGAAAAATTGTGCGGGGAACAGAATGCTGCATACGAGGAATATCTCAAGGAGGCAGAAGAGGATGTGATGTCTGATGAGGAGATAGATGCGGCTTTGAGTGAACTTGATGAGGATGAAGAATATAATCAATACATGGATGAGATGCTTGAGCGCACAGAAAATAGCGAGAATGAGTTTAAGAGAACATTTATCGATGCGGAGGTGTATTGCCAGCGCTATATCAGGCTCAGGGAGATCTTCTATATGGAGCTTGACGGTGACGAGATGAAGCATGCCATGGCTGAGTTCGATGATCTTGTTGAGGGAATGATCGACGTATTCCTGTGCAGGCGTGGAATGTCATTGTATGTCGATGTTAAGGAGTTTGTCAGATCATATACCTGCATAAAGAAGCAGATAGACAGGATAAAAGAGCTTTGTTGGGAGGTGTAGTCTGTGGCTGGATTCAGAGATGATTTTTACTGCAGGGTAGGCCGCGATTATCACGAGCACATGGAGAATTCGTTCATATATGGATATGTCAGGAGAGAGCGTGAGCAGAACCTCCGGCTTAGAATAAAGGAAGAATTATTCTGCCTTGCAGACACTCCCCTCAGCAAGGGAAGGTACACAAGATTTCTCGTAAGAGCGCTGCTCACAGACAGGAATCTTGTGGCGGGGCTGGATGGGATCATGTCTCTTCGAGAGCTGGTGGAAAAAGCCTCGGTGGGTGAGGACTCCATGGAAAACATGGAAAATGGCAGCATCCGTGAGCAGCTTATAGGATTGTCAGAGAGTCTTGACAGGCATCCAGTGCTTGATATAGATGTGGATGTGCTTAGAGCGGTCACAAATAAGATTTTAGTCTCATTTGAATTTGAAGGGGAGAAGAAGAATCCGTATGTTCAGCTCACTTCGCTTTATATGGATCTGGATCACGGAGTGCTGGACAGTTCCGATTATATAAAAGGTCTGCTGGATTTCTTTTCCATGAACAGCAAATACATACCGGGAAAGGCTGATATGGCAGTCCTGCAAGAAAATGCGTTGGCCGTGTGGGGAAAAGACGTTTTTATCGGAGTCAGAAAGTCGGCTGACAAGCTTGCCAGACTGGCGCAGTTTGCGGAGAGTGATGATGTTTTATTTGCCAGGTTTGCTGATTCTCTGATGGAGAGAAATTATGCAGCAGAGCTTACCGAGAGGATTCAGGATGAAATTCTCAAGGTGGAGGTCAACACACTTTTGTATGATGCCGGATTCTCTTCCGATAATGAAACCTACAGACCTCCCAGGAAAAAAGAGAAAAGTATGGAGATACTGGATGCGTATTTCAAGTATGCGGGAGGAAATCCATTTGGCGGACATGATGAATCGGCTATCCCAGGGGACTATCTCACATGGAATGAATACTATGATGCATGCGATGATCTGAAGGATACACTGAACGCAAACAGGAACGACAGGGGGCACCACGATGTGTTCTTGCCAATGTGGCTTGACAGGGAGATCGGCGGTGGAGTGTTCCTGATCGGCAGAAACCGGTTTGAGGAGTCTGCGGGAGTGCGGATAGACAGTAACTGTGAACTCGGCGTGGTGTATTTCCTTGGAGTGGAGGAGGATCGTGCGTTTGAGTTTTCTGCATTTCAGTCAAGCAGCTATGACAGAGATGCCTTTCCGCGTATGGAGGAGGCTGTCAGTTGGTTTCAGAATTATGATTACAGGGAGGATGCCCTTGAGGAATACAGAAACTGCAACAGTGATGCACCGGTCGGATGCCCTGATGTGTTCCTGAAATTTTTCGGACATACGGCGGCTGAAGAGATACATGAAGATTTGGTAAGCGATGAGGATATAGCTGAGACTTTGGCGGAATTCGACAGGGAGGTGCAGGAAGACAGAAAGAGAGCTGCATTTCACTCGGTTATGAAGAAAAAACATAGGAGTCTGTAAATTAGGACGGGTGATAAGGAGAAATGATCGTGGATTGGTTTGAGAGACAAAGACTCAATGAGGTCAGCGAAAATAAGAAAAAATACTATGATCTCATGGACGAATTTGAAAAGATCATAAGCGGGAGGTCTCACTCGATCGTCCCATATGTAACAGATGAGAACGGAAAGTTCAGTGAGTCTAAAACGCAGGCCTTCATAGGTGAGTTTTTAGAGCTGATGGATATATATGCCGGTTAAAACATGCTCTGGTTTGGCAGGATAGTTGATGAGAAAGCCTTGCCCGGGCAGAAGAGCTTTTGCAGATATATGAGACTGTATTTGTACCTGGCTGTCCGCATGTCTCTGCTCAAGCTTGACTGGCTGGAGAATAAGATTGAGACACTTCCCGACGAGTCATTTAACACAATACTTGCAGGATGCAGGAATTTCAATTCTGGGCAGGACAAGGATAATCTGCTCCTGGAATATGAGTGTGATGGTTTTCTGTCGGATTCAGGAGTCATCTCGTGGGGCATTGAGGTGTATTACTGGCTAAGTGACAGCACAGAGGACACCTGGATGACACCGGACATGAAAAGAAGGATGGAAGAATGCGGTATCCCATTGAAGGAGAAGCCATTTTTCCATGATCTTGAGCCGTGGAAATATCTTCACGAACATGTGGCGGATGCGGAGACATTCTGCGCACGGTTCAGGGAGTTTATGGCACTTCTCTATTCAGACGAGGTGCCGTATAGCTATCTGTCCATCATGACAAAGGTGGTCGAAGGTGCTCTTGATATGTATCTATGTAAGCACAACATATCAATATATGGCAATGCATATGACATGGCAGATGCGGTTATCTACATCAGGAAGGCGATGGAGAAGACGGATATGTTGTACAGAATGGAGAGAACATACGGTCCCGATTCTCTGTATTAGACAGAGACAGGATTTTATTATCAGTACAGTAATGGAAGCAGCAGTAGAAAGGACATAAGATAATTATGGCAAATATAGTTAACTTGAAGGAATACCTACGAAGAGTGTTCAAGGATTTAAAGGAATATACTGACGGACTCAGCCCGGAGGAGCTGGAGGAATTTCATGAAAAATGCCGCAATCTGTTCAAAAACGGCGAGGGGGATTACAGTGACAGGTATCTTCTTGCCTACTACGTAATGGAATATGCCAGAGCATATGGATTTGAATTCTCCCGTGCTTATACAGATATACTTGCCAGAATCCTAAAGAGTAAAAAAGAGGTATCATCGGTGAGCTTTGGATGTGGAACCGGTATAGATTACTGGGGAATGTCCCACGCCGCCAGAGTGATGCTGAGAGATGATGAGGTATCACTCAGTTATACAGGAATCGATCCTGCGAACTGGGCATACAAGATATCCGATTCACCGGATATGCCTGCCGGGGATCAGGTAGATATAAACAGCATTCATGATTCTGCTGGCGGAGATGGGTGCATGTGTTCGGACTTTGGTGAGTATCTAAGTCTTATGGAGAGTGACAGATCAAGGAAACTCCCGGATATATATTTCTTCCCACATTCACTGAAGGAGGTGTGTCTGCACACTGTGCCAGATGGCGGTGCAGAGCAGTACAGGTACAATGCGTATCAGTCCATGGCCCGTTTTTCAGGACTGATCGGAAGCAGACTGGAAAAAGGCGAGACTTTGTATATAGCGGTTACATATAGGAGAAAGCCACAGGGACTTGAGCATTATCATGCATATGATACGAGATATGCGACATATCTTGTTGACTGCCTGGCCCGCAGGGGACTCAAGGTGAGTCAGTTAAAACCTGGGCATATTACAAGGCCCGGATATCAGGATATGGAAATCATAAATGACACTGAGGAGAATAAAAAATATTACTTCAGATACGAACAGAATCATTTCTATACAGGAAAAAAGTGTGCTGACGGAGAGAAGCTTGAGCTGTGGCAGATGGGAAATGATGACTTTGGTTCATTTGACAAGCTGTTTGATGGGGAAGATAATTCACCGGCTATCACGGATGTACAGACATGGATCGATGTGGTCGGACGGAATTTGTATTCCATGGACAGTGTTGCAAATATGTGCTATCAGGTGTTTAAGATAAGGGCAAATGAGAACGATGATGCCGCTATACAGAACGCTTACTTATATGGAAATGAATGTGTAGATATGGTGGAAAAAGCACTAAGGACATTTGAATTTCCTATAGAGAAGGATAGATTGTCACTCAGGGCGATGGTTTATAATCTACATAAACATCTTGAGTCACAGGATATGCATGAGCAGATAACCGATAAGGTGATCATCAACATGGAATCGATTGCAAATGGGCTTATAGATGACGGGCTGCTTCAGGCTGACATTGACGATGACGGCGTAACCTATAATGAGACAGTGCTTGGTAATCAGATGGGAGTTTATGTGTACAAGGACAGAAACGGCAGAAATGCTGTGGGGCTTGACTCATTTGCCCAGCAGTCGGTGGTTGCAAATCTGATAAGTGGAAGGTATCTCAAGGCCAGATCAGGCGGGGATGAGAGACGTTCGTAGAATTTACGAGACATAAAAATATCGTGTGTATACTCTAAGCATGAAAACAAAACATTTGCAGATACTTCGGAGAAAGAAAGGAGTTTACACATGGATATAACAAATATGAAAGAACTTTATGCAGAACTTATCAAGGCGGCAGGAAGAGGATTCAGAAACAGGAGCATAACCAATCCTGCGGTCGACTTCACCAAAAGGGCAAAGGCTGGGGTCTATGACTCTATGACGGATGAAGAGTATTATGAGGAGCTTGATAAGGTTGAAGAACTGAACAGGGTTTGGCAGCACAAAACCAGCAAAACGGTCGGAGAATTGCTGCTCACAGCTCTGGAAAACCTGAACATCCGGGACGAGGATGTGGAGGACATTTCAGCTACGCTTATGTGTGCATACAGCAGGACTGACCAAGAGAGCATTCCGTGTGACTCAGATGTGAGTGAGCGGGTAAGTGATATAATATTCGGAAATCATCACGACAGGAGGCCTGATGGTGAGACTGAGGGAATAGAGGAGGATATCCTTTATGAAGATGAGATTCCGTCAGAAGCATCCGGACAGGTGAGTCATATATTGAGTTCACCTGCCAGGATATACAAGTACCTTGACCGGAATGTGTACGGCCAGAAGGAGGCAAAGCGCGCCGCTGCCATGCTCATCTGGAACCATGTGAATGGCAGGAGGCAGAATGTACTCTTTGCAGGCCCTACCGGCTGTGGCAAGACAGAGATATTCAGGCAGCTCGCAAAGCTATATCCGAACATAGTGATCCACAATGCCACCTCTCTGACGGGCACGGGCTGGAAGGGCAATACAAAGGTCAGAAATCTGTTCGATGGGGTGCCTCAGGATAAAATGGGCCACCTTATCATTGTCCTTGATGAGGCTGACAAGATGTTCGAGGATGCGGACGACAGGCATTACAGTTACATAGTCCAGAATGAACTGCTGAAGGTCCTGGAGGGGGACATGGTTCATTTTGATGGCAATCCGTCGAACAGTGAACCAGCTCTTGATATAGATACATCAAATGTAAGTTTTGTGTTCCTGGGTTCCTTCGATTCCATGGTCAGAGCGAAGGATGTGGCTGTGAATAAGAGCAGGGCTATAGGTTTTGGTGCAGTATCGTCTGACGAGTCATTTGACGGATACAGGAGTACATTCACTCAGGAAGATCTGGTGCAGTACGCAAATGTCAGAAGCGAGGTCGCCGGTCGTATAGGCACTATAGTGCAGCTAAATGAGATGACAGAGGATGATTTCTACGCCATCTTAAATGCCGAAGGGATCAGTCCGGTCGATAAGATTGCGGACTATTACGGGGTGCGGCTGAAGATGTCAGCTAATGCAAAGCACAAGCTGGCAAAGCAGGCGGCCGAAAACAGAATGGGAGTGCGATTTATCCGCTCACAGCTACAGAGAAAGCTTGATGATGAGCTTTTTGAGGACTGTAACAGGACGGAGTACACTATTGCTTAGATAAATATAATCAGATATCAGCGGGAGAACTGCAATGCAAATTATGCATTGTGGTTCTTTTTTGTCTGGTCGTTTGCCTGCCGTTGAAAAAACGGAAGAAATATAACTGGTGATATGATTTGTTTACAGGTTAGGTATTTGATTGCAGGAGGTAAAAATATATGCTGTATTGTTTAGAAGCGTTTCTTTTTTGTTTTATTGTTATGTATGCATTTGGCCGCGAGAAGCTGGTAATGCTGTGGAAGATTATGAAGATCACAGCATTGGTAATTGTAGTAATATTTTTTGTGAGAATGTATATTCAGAACCGGCGTATCCACTCTGAAGCTGTCGCAACCGTGACAGAGGTGACAAATGACGATATGATGGGTGGATACAGCCAGAAACTCACATTGGAATATACCTATGATGGCAAAAAGTATGTCATTGAAGATCTGCAGACAATAAATCTGCAGGCAGAAAAGGGAGATATGTACACGGTACATTTCAGCTACCGCACCCCTGATAAGCTAAAATTCATACAGCCGGATGATAAAGTGAAAAATAAAAGAAAATAGCATCGCCTGACAAAATTCTCCGCTTTTTATACGGAATATCTATGTTAGAAGATTATACTTCGTATATGAGCTTGAGAGTTAGAGGAATATTGCGGAGGTGTAAAAGAGTATGGATGATACAGAGATTAAAAGGTACGAAAAAAACTGGGTGAAAATTGCAATATGTCTTGCCAGGATGTACGGAGTAGGTGAATGTCTCAGACCATTGCCAAATATTCCGTTGGACGAGATGGCAGATATAGTGATTGAGTGGACGGATGAGTATATAAAGTCCGGATGGAATCTGAGTAATGGGGGTGATATAGTAGACTTCTTTGAAATGAAAATAAAAATCTGGACTATGGATATTTAAAATAGTTCCAATATTAGTTATGAAAATGTATGCAATGTAAATACTCAACATATTGACTATGATGTAGCTTGTACTGTATAATAAGAAAATAAGTGTGTATTGCATATCCATATAGCACATCAATTATTTTAGTGTGAGGGATATCGTAAATACGGTGCATTATACGAAGGAGGGAATGTAATATGAAAAAGAGTGAGACAGGTTTTATAACCAGAATTGTAACTTTGATTATGGTATGTGTGATGGCATTATCACTGATACCTAATGTTTCGGCAAATGCTGCAACAACCAGTAAGAGCACAGCGTATAAGTCGACCAAGACTATGACGTGCTATCTGGCAGGAAGAGAGAGAAAGACTATCACCATGCCGGCTGATATTGCAAAGATAAGCTTTGGAAGCCAGAGTGCGGTGAAGATGAGAAAAGCATCATCACGCAAGGTGGTTGTGTCAGGAATCCGTAACGGAAAAACAAAGTTTACGGTGATCACAAAGGACAAGAGACGTATAGTATGTAACGTAGTCAGAACTACGAAATTTACAATGAGTCCGTCTAAAAAGCGTGTAATAAACACCAACATAAAGCTCAAGTATGTGAAGAGCTCTAATACAAAGCTTGCGACAGTAAAGCTTGCAAAGAACAAGAAATCCTTTACTGTTACCACTAAGAAGAAGGGTACAGTAAAGATCACAGTCAGATATTCAAACAATAAAGTAGAGACACTTCGTTTAGTAGTGGCTCACCAGCATACATGGAAGACAGTTGTGGATAAGGATGAGTGGGATGAGCCTATCTACGAAGAACAGGATGTGTACGAAAGCCAGTTTCACTGCTTCTGGCCTGATGGCACCAATGCTGATGAACTTGCAGACAGCTGTGCAAAAGCAAGATGGTGCGGTCAACATTGTGTAAGCTGCTTTCCAAATTGTCCAGACCCTGACCCAAGAGGTTTCTGTGCTTTGCAGGTATATGACCAGCTAGTTGATGTCTGCGTAGGTACTGAAAAGGTACAGACTGGCACAAAGCATCATGCCGCAGTAACACATCAGGAATGCAGTGTCTGCGGTGCCAGAAAGTAACGCATGAAACAAAGGCTCTGATAGCGATATCAGAGCTTTTTTCTGTTATGCTTTATTGCCAGTAACAAAAAAACCCAGTTTGTAATTTAGATTATAGACTGGGTTTTGTTTTGATTACATGCGGATACCAAAATTAAAAAGTAAACCAACTATAGAAAGTGTATCATCTGATATAAGCAACCCATACTTCCGACAAACTCCTAATGTCGTGCCATAGAACATAGTAACACCAATAACACCTAAAAACGCTATCATAAATATTGAGATATTTACCCTCTTTACCGGTCAACTGATAAAGAGGGTATTTTTATGTAAAAAAAACGGAAGAAAAATAAACGGCTGATATTATGATATAGAAGCTTGAGACATACCAGTATAAGAAAAGGAGGCAATGTTTATGAAGAAATTCAAGTTAATAAGAAGCAATTTATATGCGGAGAAACAGAATTATATCTCAACTCTCAAGATAGAGAATGATGACTATTATGTTGCATTTAATTATTTTTGCGACTATATGGGAGACCTGAAAAATAATGAGCTGGACATGCAGAATCTGGCAGTTGTTGTGAAAATGAAGGTGAATGGCGATGGGATGCCGATGATATATTCATCAACCGAGGATGATATTTTTATCAATCTGTGTCGATATCCAAACAATCTTCTTGATGACGAGGGAATCAAAAAGCTGATCTGCAGGCTGCAGAAAGCCAGGGAGACAAAGAAAGAATTGCTTAGATATGTACAAATGATTGCCAGAGGCGAGTACATAGATGTGGAAAAGGAATTTATCTAGCTGTCAGATTTGACAAATTCAATTATATCGGATACCGGACAGTCGAGAATGTTACAGAGAACATCGAGAGTCTTTGTAGTTATGGCTTCACCATGTTTCATTCTGTGAATGGTATTGGCCGGTATGCCGTGCTTAAATATGAGAGCATATTCAGTGATGTTCTTTTTGTATAGTGTTTCGTAAAAGGGTCTATAAGAAATCATATGAAAAACCTCCATTACTGTTAAAACTATCACATTTCATACAATTAATATGCTCAATAAATTGACTATAAAGCACAAGCAGTGATATAGGCGGGAAGAAATAATAAAGAAATATAATTGATCTGCAGACATTTGTGACATAGAGGAGGAATATGATGGGTAAAAAGATAGGCATGGGAAGATATACCACGTCGGAAGGTGTTACTAAGATAACACTAAGCAGCGCTGCTGCGGACATGGTGATCAGGAACATCCGGAATGGAAGGTATTTAAATCGACATACTGAAATGGAGAATGACGATAAGGTATGTAAGTAATTAACCGGAAAAAACATAGAATATGTTTGACATGGACAGATGTAAGTATGAAAATGAATATAAATAATATACAAGGAGCAATATTTATGGGGTATATGGTAGATAAAATGAGAAATATGAGCTTCCGTCAGTACAGCTTTGAGAAAAAGCTGCGCGACATTGAAGCTGAGATGAGCGGCAGGAACAGATCGTTTTTGCCGGAGATTACGGATGTTAATGGTGTAGTCAGCGAGGAACGTATAGATAGCTTCATAGCGGCGAATGTAGATCGTATAGAAGAGTATGGAACAGCCAACAACATGTGGAGAGAAAACGGTTTCAGGTCGGTCACTTCTGAGCACATGCCGGATGTGCTCCGGGAATATCTGAGCGATTTTATGTATCTTGCAATAAAGGTAATATTGACGGAGGATTATCTGGGTGATGAAGAGCTGGTTGAACTGCCGGTGTCGACATTTGAACAGATATACATGATGGCAGAGGAGCTTGGATCAGGTGAGATGAGATATGATGATGTGTTTACCGAGTTCTACTGCGGTGGTGTACAGCGTGCCAATCTTCTGGCATATTGTGATCCTTTATACGAGCTGCTTTCAGGTGAGAAGATAAAAAGCCTGATAACAGATGAGATGCTTGACAGGGCAAATAAGCTCTATGAGAAAGATGTGGAGCGTATCAACGGTTCATATCAGGAAATAGAAGATCTTCCTGAGGAGATAAGAGAGGAAATGGAAGATTGGAGCGAATCGGTAACTGGGGAAGAGATGCCAGAGCTCATTGGGATTTGTGATGTCCAGAATCCTGACGTGTTCTGCACGAAATACAGACGCTTCAGGGAAATATATTTTTCCGATGAACTTCTGCAGGATATCGATCTTGCAAATGTAGTAAAGAGGATGCTCAATATCTATCTGTGCAGCATAAATGCATCGTCATATGGATTTGAGGATGCATTTTCTGACTCATACATTTACATGAAAAGGGCACAGCGCATGGTGAGCTACGCGGCAAAGAAGCACGCAGAAGGCGGGGCGGATGACTGATGAAGGATTTTAAGAGGGAATACTACAAAAATCTCAAAAAAGACTTTGATGAGAAAATAGAGAAGTCCGCAATATTCACATATATAAGGGATGAATACGAGAAAGACATCGATACCCGGGAAGCTGGGGATGATAAAAGAAATTACATAAAACTCCGGAGACTCCAGTTGAGATACGACCGCGGAGAGATCGATATTCCTGGGTTCATGGAGGAATATATCAGAATAAAGCTCAATATGCCGAAGATCAACATGGAAAAAGACAAAGCCGGTGTAGTGTATGGCAACAGGAAGACCATGGCCAGAGTAAAAAACAGACAGCTCATCAGAAGAGGTTTTGACAGGCTGGAAGATGAGCTTGCGGCTGGAAAACGTAAGACAAATGACAAACTCAAAGCTTTGCTCAAGACTGCCGGTGAAGACAGGGAGTTATTTGACAGAACAGTAAGAGAGTGTTTTCGAGATGACGATGTGGTTTCTGTTTCTCTGGATGAATCCGATATAGATCTTCCGTGTGAAGCCTGCCAGAGGCCCGGCATTGTACAGATGATAACATACGAGATGCTGTACGCCATAATAATGTATGATATAGCCGCCAAATTCTACGACATGGGATTCAGACAGATCAGAAGCGGTGAGGATACAGGCCGTATGGATAACGTCTCAGAGATGGAGAACCTAATTCCAAGAAAGAAGGATAAAAGTCTTGATCTTGTTGAACAGTTATTTAAGACTAAGAGGCTGAATAATCCTTTTTTTAGGCAGTTCAGTTGTTGAGCCACAGAGAGATGAGAACAGGCTGGAGGAGGAGAGCACAAAGCTTCTGGACATCCTGAACACAGAGCAGAGAACAGATATATGTATTCCGCTCAAGGTAGACCCCGCCACCGGATGTGGTGTGTATATACTGGGAAGGGATTATTATACGGACAGAAGCCTCAAGGTCATGGAGAACAGAGCCCAGTATTGTAGATTTGGAATTATAGAGATGGATCCCGGTCTGGCGCCGGACACGATATTTGATATAAGGACCATCGATGATACCGATCCGGATGAATATCAGTCAGTTGTGGACATCTGGAAGACACAGGTGGTAAGTGACGCACATGAGGAACTCAGGGAGCGGAATGGCGTTATACCTGAGGGCTGCTCGGATTACTTTGCGGGATGGTTTTCTGATGACAACGACAACTGGTTTGACAGCCGGATAACCGGTGATGAGAGGATCGCATGTGCAGAACAGTTAAGCAAAGATAAGCAGCGGTTCATGAAAAGATATAATTAAACCTAGGTAATTCATAACGTGAAAAAGGCACATCACATGCAGAAATATTCTGTATGTGATGTGCCTTTAGCGTTATATAACTATCTTTTATTTATTCATATTCTTGTTCGCAGCGGCAAGCATGAGCTTGATTCTGTTGACCTGGTTGACCTCAGATGCACCAGGATCATAGTCGACTGCCACGATGTTTGCCTCAGGATATGCCTCACGCAGATGCTTGATAACACCCTTGCCCACGATGTGGTTTGGAAGACATGCAAATGGCTGTGCGCACACGATGTTCGGAGCTCCGCTCTTTATGAGCTCTATCATCTCACCTGTAAGGAACCATCCCTCGCCGTTCTGGTTTCCTATGGATACGATTGGTCTTGCATAGGCAGCAAGCTTTTCGATATGGGCAGGAGCCTCGAATCGCTTACTCTTTTCAAGAGCCTCCCTTGCAGGCTTTCTGAATGATTCCAGAACCTTTATGATAGTGTTGCTGACTATGGCACCCTTCTTGGTCTTGCCAAGGAACTCGTAGTTATAGTTGTTGTTGTAGAAGCAGTACATGAAGAAGTCCAGGAGATCTGGCATAACAGCCTCAGCTCCCTCAGCCTCCAGCAGGTCAACCAGATGGTTGTTGGCTGATGGCAGGAACTTGACAAGGATCTCACCGACTATACCAACTCTAGGCTTCTTGATGTCAAGAAGTGGAAGAGTATCGAAGTCATGTACGATTCCCTGGATATTCTTCTTGAATACAGCATTGCTTCCAGTCTTTGTCAGACTTTCCAGACATATATTCTTCCATTTTTCATGGAGTGCATTTGCTGAGCCCTTTTCCTTCTCGTAAGGTCTTGTCCTGTACAGACATCTCATGAATACATCGCCGTATATCAGAGCCTGCATAGCACGCTTTACGACCTTGTAGCTTATCTTGAAACCTGAGTTCTTCTCAAAGCCCTGGGCTGACAGTGCTATTACAGGTATCTGACCGTAGCCTGCCTTGGAGAGGGCACGTCTGATAAATCCTACATAGTTTGTTGCACGGCATCCGCCTCCTGTCTGGCTCATGATGACAGCCAGCTTGTTCACATCGTACTTTCCTGAAGTGATGGCGCTCATCATCTGTCCGACAACGATCAGAGATGGGTAGCATGCGTCGTTGTTTACATATTTCAGACCAACATCTATCGTCTCCTTGGTTGCATCCGGCAGGATCTCAATGTTGATTCCCATGCACTTGAATGCAGGTGCAAGAAGATCGAAATGGATAGGAGACATCTGAGGTGCAAGAACTGTATAGTCCTTCTTCATCTCCTTGGTAAATTCTATTCTGTTGATGGCACTGCTTGACGGACATGTCTTGTAGTGCTGTTCATGTCTTGAGTTGACCGCGCTTATGAGGGATCTGATTCTGATCCTTGCTGCACCTAAGTTGCTGACCTCATCGATCTTGAGGACAGTGTATATCTTGCCTGACTTGGTAAGTATATCGTTGACACAGTCAGTTGTTACAGCGTCCAGACCGCATCCGAATGAGTTGAGCTGTATGAGCTCTAAGTTGTCACAGGTCTTGACGTAGTTGGCTGCCTTGTACAGTCTTGAGTGGTACATCCACTGGTCGGAGACGATAAGAGGTCTTTCAACCTTGCCAAGGTGTGCTACTGAATCCTCGGTAAATACAGCAATCTTGTATGAGTTGATGAGCTCTGGAAGACCGTGGTTGATCTCAGGATCAAGGTGGTATGGACGTCCGGCCAGAACGATACCGAGCATGTCGTGTTCATCGATGTATCTAAGGGTTTCCTCACCTTTTGCACGTACATCCTCTTTGACCTTCTCTGCCTCTGCGTACGCCGCATGTATGGCGCTGCCGATCTCGTCCATTGTCACATCATAGTATTTGGACATCTCACGGTACATACGCTTTACAAGAGCCTCCTCGTTGTCCAGAGCCACAAATGGTCTGATAAATGTTATATCATCAGCCTTGAGCTCCTCCATGTTGTTCTTGATATTCTCTGCGTAAGAAGCAACGATAGGACAGTTGTAGTGGTTGTTCGCCTCAGGAGTCTCGTTCATCTCGTAAGGTACGCATGGGTAGAAGATGGACTTGATTCCATTCTTCAGCAGCCACATAACGTGTCCGTGTGAGATCTTGGCAGGGTAACACTCTGACTCACTAGGTATGGATTCGATACCTAGGCTGTATATGTCTCTCGATGACTTTGGAGACAGTACAACTGAGAATCCAAGCTTTGTGAGGAATGTGTGCCAGAAAGGATAGTTCTCGTACATGTTGAGTACACGTGGAACACCTATCACGCCACGCTTTGCCTCCTCAGGCTTAAGTGACTCATAGCCAAATATTCTTCCAAGCTTATATTCAAATAGGTTAGGGATGTTGTCTGCGTTCTTCTTCAGACCGATACCCTTCTCACATCTGTTTCCGGTGATGAACCTCTTGCCGTTTGAGAATTTGTTTATGGTGAGGAGACAGTTGTTCGTACATCCTTTACATCTTGTCATGGAACTCTCGTATGTGAGCTTTCTTATCTCCTCGATAGGGAGCATAGTCGTGACAAATCCCTCTTTGTACTTGTTCCTAGCGATGAGGGCAGCACCAAAAGCACCCATGATACCTGAGATGTCAGGTCTTATGGCTGTTCTTCCTGATATGACCTCAAAGCTCTTTAAGACAGCATCGTTGTAGAAGGTACCACCCTGTACCACAATGTTCTTGCCGAGATCCTTAGGATCTGTGAGCTTTATAACCTTGAGCAGGGCGTTCTTGATAACAGAGTATGCAAGTCCGGCTGATATATCAGCCACGGATGCGCCCTCCTTCTGCGCCTGCTTAACCTTTGAATTCATGAAAACGGTACATCTTGAACCGAGGTCTATAGGTGTTCTCGCTGTGATGGCGATGTGCGCAAAATCTGCTATGTCATAGTTCAGTGACTTCGCAAATGTCTCTATGAATGATCCACATCCTGATGAACAGGCCTCGTTCAGCATAACGTTATCTACAACGCCGTTCTTGATCTTGATACACTTCATATCCTGACCGCCGATATCAAGAATGCAGTCGACCTCAGGGTCGAAGAATGCTGCGGCTGTGTAGTGGGCTATTGTCTCAACCTCACCGAAATCCAGAGAGAGAGCCTGCTTGATAAGAGCCTCACCGTAACCAGTAGAACATGAGCCTGCGATCACTGCGCCCTCAGGAAGCTTGCTGTATATATCCTTTATAGCTCTGATGGTGGTGTTAAGTGGACTTCCGTTGTTGCTGCTGTAGAAGTCGTAGAGCAGTTCACCGTCAGAACCGACAAGTGCAACCTTTGTGGTGGTTGAACCGGCATCGACACCGATGAAACAGTTTCCTTTATATGTTGCGAGATCACCGCGCTTTACGGCGTACTTGTTGTGATCTGCCTTGAATTTCTCGTAATCTTCATCGCTCTCAAAGAGTGGCGCAAGTCTCTCTACACCTGAGGAGAGGTTGAGCTCCTGTGAGAGTGCATGTATAAGCTCTGAAAGTGTCATGGATACCTCAGGCTTGGAGTTCATGGCGGCACCTACGGCTGCAAACAGATGTGAGTGTCCCGGATCTATGATGGCATCACCTGTCAGGTTAAGAGTTCTGATAAATGCATTCTTCAGCTCCGGGAGGAAGTGAAGAGGACCGCCCAGGAATGCAACATTGCCCTTGATAGGTTTACCACATGCAAGACCTGATATAGTCTGATTGACAACGGCCTGGAATATGGAAGCGGCCAGGTTTGGCTTTGTAGCTCCTTCGTTGATGAGTGGCTGTATATCTGTCTTGGCAAATACACCACATCTTGCAGCGATAGGGTAGATGGTATCGTAATCCTTTGCATAGTCGTTAAGACCTGATGCATCGGTCTGCAGAAGTGTAGCCATCTGGTCGATGAATGAGCCTGTACCTCCGGCACAGACACCGTTCATACGCTGTTCGATTCCGTTTGTAAAATATATGATCTTGGCATCCTCACCGCCGAGCTCTATGGCAACGTCAGTCTGTGGTGCATAGTCCTGCAGTGCCTCTGATACACAGACTACCTCCTGTGTAAATGGCACACCGATGAGCTGGGCGAGAGCCAGTCCGCCTGAACCGGTGATACATGGATTGACCTCGTTCTCGCCGAGGGCATCCTTTGCTTCCTGTACAAGATCCTTAAGTGTTTCTTTGATATTTGCAAAATGTCTTTTGTAATCGGAGAAAAGTATCTTGTTGTCCTTATCGAGGACAGCAACCTTAACTGTTGTTGATCCAATATCAATTCCTAATGTGTACATAAAACAACCCTTCCAATTTCTTTTGTGTGTTGAATGTGTTTGATTTCGACATTTCTGCCGATAAAGCTACTTTATTATAGTGTAGGGTTTAAAAAAATACAATGACTTTATAAAAACTTAACCATTACCAGAAAATGCAAAAATAAAAGTTTTTTGCAGGTAACTATATCATCGGAGGTGAATATATTATAAAAAAGCCTTTCAGGGGTAAGCTATGAATTTTGATACCTGTAACGGAGTTATCCATGTAGTGAAGAGAGGGGACACACTGTATAAGCTGTCCAGGATATATAAGGTAAAGCTCAGCGACATCATATCAGCAAACCCGTACATCAACGTATACAATATGCAGCCGGGGGATGAAGTGTGTATTCCCGTGATCATGGAGGAAGATTTCCTTATATATACAGTGCAGGATGGAGATACATTTGAGGATGTCCTTAAGAATACCGGAGTATCTCCGGATGATCTGTTCAAATTCAATCCGGATCTCTACAAGATGGCCCTTGCCGCGGACATGGAGATAAAGTATGTGGACTTTCAGAAGTAGATGGATGTACATGGCTGTATGATATCTGTCCTGGCTGCCGGTTTATAGCTGGCAGCTATTTTGCTGTTATCCGCCAGGTTAGAAAAACTTAATTATTCTACTGTTGTAAACTCATTTTTTATATTATATAATTCAAAAGGTGTAGTTTAAAAAGTATGACAGGAGTTTTTCTATGAATATAATAAGTAAGATCGAGAAGAAGTTTGGCAGATACTCTATTCGAAACCTCACATTATACCTCATCATAGGCTACGGAATAGGATATCTGTTGTTTATGTTCCAGCCAAAGATACTGTTAATGTTGACACTTGATCCGGCGGCGGTAATGCATGGACAGGTGTGGAGACTTTTCACATGGATAATCACACCACCGGTATTCGGTGTCGATATATTCACGATAATCATGCTGATATTTTACTACAGTCTGGGATCTCTGCTGGAACGTACCATCGGAACATTCCTTTACAATCTGTACATGTTCAGCTCCATGCTGTTTACCATGATCGGTATAATGCTTGCACACATATTCTGTACCTATATCATAAGGTATGATTACGCGAGCTCGACTGGTTATTTCGCATATGCATCGACATATTATATATTGATGTCTATATTCCTTGCCATAGCGGTATGCTATCCTGACATGAGCGTGTTATACGCCATGATCATACCGATCAAGATGAAGTATCTCTCGATACTGTATATCGTCATTATAGCGTATTACTTCATCAATGAGACATTTATGGGAAGAGTGAACATAGCCATGTCACTTGTGAGCTTTGTGATATTCTATCTGAGCACGAAGAACTTCAGAAAGTTTTCGCCAAAGCAGATGAAGAGGCGGCGGAATTATAACAGGCAGGTGCGGACAGCAAAACAGGAGAATATCGGACACAGATGCGTTGTGTGTGGAAGAACGGATAAAGATTATCCTGATCTGCAGTTCAGGTACTGCTCAAAGTGTACAGGTAACAAGGAGTATTGTCAGGATCATCTGTTTACCCATACACACAACTAGGATATGCGATCAAAGATTTATAAAGAAGATAAAAGAGGAAGTTTATTATGTATAATGAAGAGAAGAAGCTTATAACTGATATACAGAGAAAGAAGGATCTGGACAGGAATCTTGCACTGTTTGCTGGTGTGGCATCTAAAGCAAATTATGAATATGCATGCCACAAATTTACCCTGAATTACCTGACACTCAAGGACATGCATATGGATGGGGATGTCCCTGATGATCCATATATCGCACAGTGCCAGGCTGTGATAGACAAGCTTATAGGCGACTTTGTTATAGGTGATAAGACCGTTTGCGAGGACGCTGACATGAAGCTTATCTCGGATGTCAGGAACACCATAACAGCCAAGATGAAGGTACTCACATCATACACAGATGCGTTTGAGATGTATGAGTATATTTTAAACAGGAAAGAATACAGTTATCCGGAGAATCTTGACGAGGATATACAGAAAGAGCTCAATGAACTCGATGATGCCGGGGTAAATGATTTTGCGGAAGAGATATACAGATTTGTGTTTGCAGATCAGGACAAGGTTGCCATCAACTCCAAACTGCAGTCCATCATAGGACAGCTCCCGATACGTATGACAAAGAACAGATTCTATGACATTCTGGGAGAAACTCTTGATATATATAATGGAGTGGAGAAGGAGTCTCTTGATCAGTTTATTGAGATGATCGAGAATACTGCTCTCATAAGACTTCCAGAGGGATTTGAGACAGAGTACCCTGAACTCCACGAGGCGCTTGAGGTCTTAAAGGCCGGTGATTACACTGCTCTTGATTACGATGGTTACAGAAAGCTCACTGATGTGCTGGACAGAAGTGCAGCATTCCTGAATTCGGTTGTGACTGAATATATGCTCATCATAGAGCTTGTAAATGATCTCTATGTTATGATGCTTGCGCTGGATTCAAAGGAAGGCGTATCTGAGAGCTGTAAGAAAGCGATGACTGTCATAGAGAAGGCTGTCGCTGACGACGGAGAGCATCTTGAGGATGTATATGCACTCCTTGACGATATCGTCGGAGAACAGGAGCAGGCAGGAGAGCATAAGGTAATGCTTGAGTCCGCTGTGTACGACATCTCAACCGGTTACACCGATGATATTGCCGCAAATGAGCTTCAGGATACATACAGAGATCTGGAGATCATGGATAAGCTTCTCTCGGGAAGTATGTTTGTGGATATAGACAATATAGCTGTGATGGGCGTACTCAATGTGGATACTGATTATATAGCTGCATGTAAGGAGAAGCTGACAAATGAGTTTGCAGATCTGTTTGCTGCCAACTCAATGACAGTCAACAGAGCCATCATGGCAAAGATACTCTCCAACATACCTGTTTTCTTCAACACCACTGATGAGATCAGGGAATATGTAAACGGATCTCTTTCGAGATGCAGGGAAAAGAGTGAACTTCTTGCGGACTATATTGTTATAAAGCAGATGATGGAAGAATAAACTGTTTATTACAGGTGATTGAATATGGTCATTGATGATAAGTTTTATGTTGGTGGAGCCCGGGACCGGCAGATCATAAGGATGGTCAGAGGGATAAGGCGCTTCCACAGAGTAAAATATGTGCCTGGAGTGTTCGTTATCACACTTCCGTTGTTTGGAGATGGGATTCTGGAGATATATGAGTTGAATGAACTCAGGCAGAAGATCTACACTGACATGGGCGATGCTATACATATTGTCGGTGCAGCTCCAAGCAGATTCCAGGCGGTACTGCTTGTCAGGGATATAATAGATGATATATATAAGAAGACCGGGGATGTTGATGTGGAGAGTTTTTTTGCATCGTGACCAGATAGTCTCTGGGTCTAAGGGGATGGAGCATGCATATTGTTTGGTTGATATTGAAGATACTGCTCATAGTTATCCTGTCGCTGGTGGGACTGGTAGTGCTTCTTGCACTTCTCGTATTGTTTGCGCCGGTGAGATACAGGGCGTATGTGAAGAAGGATGATGACATATTTGCGAAGTTCTCTGCCAGATGGCTTGGTTTTGTTCTGTGTTTTAAGGCTTTGTATGATTCGGACGGACTTCGGTACAGGCTGAGGCTGTTTGGCGGAACCATCATGGGCAGCGAAAAAAATGCCAGACCGGAGCCGGAAGAAGAGGTATATTCTGAACCCGGGGAATACAGTCGGGCTGAGACAGAGGAAGAAGCTTCTGACAGTCCGGGATATAAAGACTATCCATCGGTGGAGCCGGAGGACAGGCAGTTTCTTCTTGAGGACAGCGAATTTGAGGAGCCCGTACCGGGTCCGCTCATCAGGCTGGGCAGAAGGATAGACAGTATGGCAAAGACGGTTGTATCGAAGTTCAAAGATCTGTCAGAGAAGTTTGCCAGTCTGAAAAAGAAAAAAGATGGCTATACTAAGCTTGTACACAATGTCAGAACAAAGGAAGCCATGAGAGTTTTCAAGGTTGAACTGATAAAGGTGTTAAAGCATCTTAAGCCCACAAAGCTTAAGGGGCAGATCATATATGGTGCGGATGACCCGGCAACAACAGGTGAGCGCCTGGGGTATATGAGCCTGCTTTTCCCGCTATACTATGATAATATAGATATAACACCGGATTTCTCTGAAGCCCGGCTGGAGGGAGACCTGTTCATGAAGGGCAGGATAAGACTTGTAACAATCGGCTGGAGCGTGCTGAAGGTGATCTGGAACAAGAATGTCAAGATAACTATTGCTCGATTTAAAAAGATATCAGGAGGAAATTGATATGGCAAATATGAATATTGAGGGAACACTTGGTTCTATGTTTAAGGGAATGGATGGCTTTATATCATCGAAATCGGTGGTGGGGGAGCCTGTGTATGTCGGTGACACGATTATTATTCCTCTTGTAGATGTAAATTTTGGTATGGCTGCCGGAGCGTTCAATAAGCAGGACGGCAACAAAGCTGCCGGAGGAATCGGAGCAAAGATGAGCCCGTCTGCTGTTCTTGTCGTCTCAGGAGGAAATACGAGACTTGTAAATCTCAAGAACCAGGATGCCGTAACAAAGATCATAGACATGGCGCCTGAGGTCGTAGATAAGGTAGTGGGATTGTTCAAGAAGGACAAGACAGAGGAAGAGAAGAATGTCGACAAGGCGATAAATGATGTCGCACAGTCAGAGGAATCTGTCACAGAATAATAAATATCAGAATATATAATATAAGTAAGATTCAGTGCGTTGGGAAATGCATTATTAAAAAGTCACCACATATAATGATAATAAATCATTATGGTGGTGATTTTTTATCTGGAAAAAATTTACAGGATTTGCGTTTTTCTTCACAGCGGTGGGAGTGGTTATAGGATATTTCATAAGTGGATTTGTGGAATTTCTCATAATCGTTATATTATTGCTGTTATCTTATATATTCTCCTGCAGATAAAAAATAAGAGTGATGATCCTTGAGGACCATCACTCTTATTTATACCAGAACTGAATCGGTGATATTATGCAAATATTATGCACGCTCGACCTTACCAGATCTTAAGCAAGATGTACAAACATAGATCTTCTTTGGTGTACCATCAACTACAGCCTTAACAGACTTAACATTTGACTTCCACATCTTGTTTGCTCTTCTATGAGAGTGGCTCACTTTGATACCGAAATGAGCACCTTTATCACAAATTGAACATTTTGCCATAATAGCACCTCCTTCAATGAATAAACTAACTTTCTTCCTAAGTTCACAACAAGACATATAATAGCAGATTATTTTTCCATATGCAAGCAAAATATTTATTTTTTATTGGAAATGAAGAAATACTATAGAATAAAATTAGATTTATGCTATAATTGATGAGTAATTGTGTTTATAAGTCGGTAGATATGATGAACACTGGTGACTTTGTTAGAAAGGAGTCGTGTATGAAGGAATATATTAATAGCGATAACGGTAAAGTAAGTATAGATGAGAGTGTTGTTGCACAGGTTGCAGGACTTACAGCCCTTGACTGTTTTGGAATAGTAGGAATGGGAATAGTCAGTGTCAAGGACGGAATTGTAAAGCAGCTCCGCAGAGACAATGTTTCTAAGGGTGTAAATGTACGTTTTGATGAGAATGGTAATATAGTCATTGAGCTGCACATAGTTGTTGCTTATGGAGTTAGTATAAAGGCTGTCACAGACAATCTTATGCAGTCGGTAAAGTACAAGGTAGAGGATTTTACGTCGTTTAAGGTCAGCCATATCAATGTCTATGTTGAAGATGTTAAAGTACTTGATTAATTTGGAGGATAGAGTAAAGTGAGTAATACGATTGATGCGCTTGCACTGAAGAAAGCATTTATTGCCGGTGCCAATAATCTTGATAAGAACAAGGAATATATCAATGAACTTAATGTGTTCCCTGTGCCTGACGGAGATACAGGAACCAATATGACGCTGACAATCCTGTCTGCAGTGAAGGAGGTTGAGGCGGCACCTGATGATATGAAGTCCATAGCAAAGGCCATGTCCACAGGTTCGCTCAGAGGCGCCAGAGGTAACTCAGGTGTAATTTTGTCACAGCTTTTGAGAGGCTTCAGCAAGAAAGTGCAGGACGCAAGGACCATAGATGTTCACGTTATAGCAGACGCTTTTCAGAAGGCTGTGGAGACTGCATATAAGGCTGTCATGAAGCCTAAGGAGGGAACGATTCTCACAGTTGCCAAGGGCGTGGCGTCCAAGGCAAGGGAGTGTGCTGATGCAGATATGTCCCTTGCACAGTTCTGCGACGAGGTTATTGAATATGGAGATGCCGTTCTTGATTCCACTCCTGAGATGCTTCCGGTTCTGAAGGAAGCCGGCGTGGTCGATTCAGGTGGACAGGGACTCATGGTGGTGCTCAAGGGTGCTGTCGACTGTCTCATGGGCAGAGTTACAGTTGAACTCAGCAAGAACACAGGAACAGTGAATGTGGCAAGAACATCCACAGGTGCAGGCAACGATTCCATATCCACAGCGGACATAAAGTTTGGATATTGTACAGAGTTTATTATCAATCTTGAGAAGCCATATGGCGAGGCTGAGGAGGATGATCTGAAGAGTTTCCTCGAGTCTATAGGTGACTCGATAGTATGTGTATCTCTTGATGATATAGTTAAGATACATGTGCATACCAACCATCCTGGTCAGGCATTTGAAAAGGGTCTTACACTTGGATATCTTACTAATATGAAGATAGACAACATGAGGATAGAGCATCATGAGCGTGTTATCGGTCAGGCAGAGCGCGATGAGGCCGAGAAGCAGGAGGAAGAGAGACAGCACAGAAAGCAGGAGCATAAGGAGCCTCGTAAGAAGTATGGATTTATTACGGTATCCATGGGTGATGGTCTCAAGACTCTTTTTGAAGAGCTTGGGGCAGACCATGTTATAGAAGGCGGACAGACCATGAATCCAAGCACTGAGGATATGCTCAATGCGATTGATGATGTGAATGCCGAGAATATATTTATACTCCCGAACAATAAGAATGTTGTTCTTGCGGCTAATCAGGCGGCAACTCTGTGTGAAGATAAGAATATAATTGTGATTCCAACCGCGAATGCTCCTCAGGGCATAAGCGCCATGATCGCATTCGACAGTACAGTCGATGTGGACGAGAACAGATCTGCCATGAAGTCGGCTGTCAAGAATGTCAAAAGCGGACAGGTAACTTATTCCGTAAGAGATACCTCGATCGATGGAAAGGCCATCAAGGAGGGCGATATCATGGGTATCGGCGATAAGGGGCTTGTCAGTGTTGGAAATGATATAGAGAATGTAACATTTGAACTGATCGCAGATGCGGTCGATGAGGATTCAGAGGTTATAAGCATATATAATGGTGCTGATGTGTCTGAGGAGGATGCGCAGAAGCTTGCTGGCAGAGTGGAGGAGGCATATCCGGACGTTGATGTGCAGTGCTACTATGGCGGACAGCCGATATACTATTATATAGTATCTGTGGAATAACTTTCTGTGTATCTGTGAGATCCGTTGTGAAGAGGTGTATGTATGGAATTGAATGACTCCATAAAGACAATAAAAGGCATAGGTGACAAGACGGCGTCGGCATTTGCCCGGCTTGGGATAGAGACGGTGAACGATCTGCTTCTCAATTACCCCAGGACATATGTCACCTATGAGGATCCGGTGGATATATCAGATCTGCAGGCGGGAAGCAGGCAGTCAGTGAGGGCTGTTGTGAACAGCCGTGCAGAGGTCAGAAAAGTACATGGACTGACCATAGTAATATTGTACGCAAAGGATTTCTCTGGGACAATTAAACTTACCTGGTTTAATTGTCCTTTTTTGCGTAATTTCTTTCATATAGGTCAGGAGTTTGTGTTTGTAGGAAATGTGGCTTATAAGGGCGGTATGATGACCATGACGCAGCCGGAATACTACACTGATGACAAATACGGCGAACTTACGCATGTTTGGCAGCCGGTGTACACGGTAACGCCCGGTATAACCTCGAAGACCATACAGAAGGCTGTGAGAGGCGCAGAGGACGCCATAGATAGACTTGAGGATTACCTGCATGACAATGTGCTTGATGAGTATCATATTATGGGCATACAAAAGGCTATCCATTCGATTCATTTTCCTCAGGATGAGCAGAAGCTCAAGGGGGCTGTGAAGAGGATGGCATTTGATGAATTTTACAGCTTTATATCAAACCTTCATAGGATAAAAGACGACAATGTGTATGCAGAAAATACATGTATAATAAACTGTGATGAGGAGGTCAGGACGTTTATTGAGAACTTGAGGTTCAGGCTTACCGGGGCGCAGATGAATGCGGTGCGTGATATGCTTGACGATATGCGCTCTGAACACGTCATGAACAGACTGGTTCAGGGGGATGTCGGATCAGGAAAAACCATAGTTGCAGCAGCCGGATTATACGCAGTGGCTGCAAGTGGCTATCAGGGAGTGATCATGGCACCGACTGAGGTTCTGGCGGTTCAGCATTACAAGGAGCTCAGTTCACTGTTTGAGCCATACGGAATATCTGTGGGACTTCTGACGGGTTCCATGACAGCGAAAGAGAAAAGAGAGATGTACAGCCGCATCAAGAATATGGATGTGCAGGTTGTGGTCGGAACACATGCCCTCATACAGGACAAGGTGGAGTATGGAAGACTGGCGCTCGTTGTAACTGATGAGCAGCACAGATTCGGTGTAAAGCAGCGCGAGAGACTTGCGTCAAAGGGAGAAGCTCCGCACACGCTTGTTATGAGTGCCACACCTATTCCGAGAACCCTTGCGATCATCATGTATGGCGATCTTGACATTTCAGTTATAGATGAGCTCCCGGCGGGAAGAATCCCGATCAAGAACTGCGTTGTGGATGAGAGCTACAGGAAGACGGCTCTCGGCTTTATCATGAAGGAGGTCTCACAGGGGCATCAGATATATATAGTCTGCCCGATGGTGGAGGCCAGCGAAGTTCTGGACGATGTTGCAAATGTGACCGAGTACACGGAGGAGCTGAAGAAGTCCATTAGGGATGGATATGGCGCTGAAGCTTCGGTGGTATGTTTACATGGTAAGATGAAGGCGGAGGAAAAGAACAGGATACTCCAGGACTTTGCGGATGGTAAGATAAGCATTCTCGTCTCAACTACGGTCATAGAGGTTGGAATAAACAATCCAAATGCCACAGTTATGATGGTGGAGAATGCAGAGCGTTTTGGCCTTGCGCAGCTCCATCAGCTCAGGGGACGTGTAGGAAGAGGGAATCTCCAGTCGTACTGCATTTTCATGAGCGGAAAAAAAGACAAGGATACTATGGAGAGACTGAATGTTCTGGAGAAGTCAAATGACGGCTTCTATATAGCCGGTGAGGATCTCAAGATGAGAGGCCCGGGCGATTTCTTTGGAATAAGACAGAGCGGGGAGCTGATGTTCAAGGTCGGGGATATATACAATCACGCTGACATGCTTAGGGCGGCGCAGGATGTATACGACCGCTATGGACAGGAGATAGATGCGAAACTGATAAACAAAGGGGATGACAGGCTGTACACAATGCCTGTATTATAAATTATAAAAAGGGGGTATATCATGAAGAATAAGAAAATGATAGTTATGGGAATAATTATTGGCATTTTGCTGATAATTATAGCGGTTATGGGATATGTGATCGTGTCGGGAAAGAAAAGTGATTCTGGAAATAAAGACACGCTGCAGGAGACCTCCGCAGACACAGAAGAGGCGAAAAGTGATGACAGTATAGGTGATACAACTGAACCGTCAGAAAAACAGGATGACCAATCCTCGGATATTGCAGGCGATTTTTATGCTGAGATAGGACATGAAACTACATGGGAGGCAGATGGCAAAAAGTGTGCTACAGAGAGCATCAACATATATAACAACACATCTGCGTCAGCAAAGGACTGGAAGCTTGAGATTACATATAAGGGTACTCCTGCTGTAGATCAGATATGGGGTGGAGAGTACAAGATATCAGGAAAAACAGTGTCAATAAAGGCTGTGGATTACACCCAGGAGATACCGGCTAAGGGCAGTATCAACCTCGGATATAATTTCTCTTCAGATGACCTCGCCGTTGAGAAATACGTGCTGTATGTAAATGACACACAGTACAGCGGAGATGGTCTTAAGATGGTAGTATCAACACCTGAGAAGACCGACAGTGATGAAACAAGCGGAGGCGGGAAAAATACAGAATCTGCTGCCTCTGAGAAGAAAAACAATACAAATGTTCCGGGAGAGATCCCATTTGAAACACATGGAAAACTTTCGGTAAAAGAAACGGATATAGTGGATATGAATGGAGACAAATATCAGCTTAAGGGTGTCAGCACCCACGGAATCACATGGTTCCCTGATTATGTAAATAAGGATGCATTCGAGACGCTGAGGGATGATTGGGGTGCGAACCTTATAAGACTTGCAATGTATACGGATACAGGAGACAGCTACGGATACTGCAGCGGCGGAGATAAGGATGAGATACTTGCCCTGGTTGACAAAGGCGTGAGTGCAGCGACTGAGCTTGGCATGTATGTCATAGTTGACTGGCATATACTTAACGACAGTGATCCAAATAATCATATAGATGATGCAAAAGAATTCTTTGACAAGGTATCTAAGAAATATGCAGCACAGGAAAATGTCATATATGAGATCTGCAATGAGCCGAATGGAGGAACACAGTGGAGCAGTGTCAAGTCGTATGCCGAGACCATAATACCGGTCATCAGGGCAAATGACAAAGATGCCCTTATAATTGTGGGAACTCCAAATTGGAGCCAGGATGTCGATATTGCGTCACAGGACCCGATAACCGGTTATGACAACATCATGTATGCAGTGCATTTTTATGCGGCTACCCACAAGGATGATCTGAGAAATAAAGTTAAGACGGCTCTGGACAACGGACTTCCGGTATTTGTGAGCGAGTTCAGCCTGTGCGATGCATCGGGCAATGGAGGTATTGATTACGATTCATCTGACGAGTGGTTCAAGCTCATAAACGAGAATAATCTCAGCTATTCATCATGGAGTCTGTGTAACAAGAATGAGACATCGGCACTTATAAAGTCTGATTCATCGGCTACGGGCAGCTTTTCCGATGGAGATTTGTCGGATACCGGAAAATACGTGAGAGACAGAATAATGGGAAAATAGTGTGAAGATTGGAAGCTCTTCTTGTAATTTCGCAGAAGGCATGGTATAAGAATGTCTGGCGGAGAACGTTTACAATAAACAGTACATATAGATAGGAGATTAATATGAGGGTTATTGCCGGTAGTGCAAGAAGTCTGAAGTTGGTGACGGTTGATTCTATGGACACCAGACCGACAACGGACAGGATAAAAGAAACCTTGTTTAATATGCTCTCAAATGATATTCCGGGATGTCGGTTCCTTGATGTGTTCAGCGGAAGTGGAGCTATTGGAATAGAGGCGCTCAGCCGTGGGGCAGACATGGCAGTATTTGTTGAGAACAGCAGAAAGGCAGTAGAGTGTATCAATAAAAACCTTGCGTTTACAAAGCTTGCCGACAGGGCGCAGGTATTGTCGGCGGATGCAGTTCAGGCAGTGGGGATGCTGGAGAGACAGGGGAAGGCATTCAATGTAATATTTATGGATCCTCCATATGGAAAGCTTTTGGAAAAGGCTGTGCTTGAAAGACTTGCAGGTTCACCTCTGATGGATGATGATACAATGGTCATTGTGGAGTCGGATCTTGACACGGATTTTGATTATCTTGATGATCTGGGACTGGAGCTTTATAAGACGAAGAAATATAAGACCAATAAACATACATTTATATATAGGAGACTGGAAGATGAGTAGAGCTATTTATCCGGGAAGTTTTGATCCGGTGACACTTGGCCACCTGGATATAATTAAGAGATCTGCGGAAATGTTTGATGAGCTTATAGTCGGGGTGCTCAATAATACCGCAAAATCTCCATTGTTTTCTTTGGAAGAACGTGTTAATATGTTAAAGAATGTAGTCTCAGATATCCCAAACGTGAAAGTTATGGGTTTTGGAGGACTGCTTGTGGATTTTGCAAGACAGAACAACGTGAAGGTCATAGTGAGAGGCCTTCGGGCTGTGTCGGATTTTGAGTATGAATTACAGATTGCCCAGAGCAACAGGAAAGTTGCCCCGGATATTGACACGGTTTTTCTTGCAACCAGTATTGAGTATTCGTACCTTAGCTCAAGCGTGGTCAAGGAATATGCGAGCTTTGGTGTGGATGTACATGATTTTATCCCGGAGGAGATCAGGGATACATTGAGAGACCGATATTCGACAGACAGAGACTGACAGACGAAGGAAGAATTTTGGATAGATTATTAGGAGGAGAAAAACATGGCAAGAAAAGGTATTGAAGAGATGATCAGTGAGATAGAGATATTTATCGACAATTGTAAGTATCAGCCATTGTCATCCAGTAAGATTATTGTGCCAAAGGAAGATCTGGAGCAGATGGTGGGCGAACTCAAGCTCAAGCTGCCTAATGAGATAGAGAGATGTAAGAAGATCATGAGAAACAAGGAGGCTATACTTGCAGATGCAAGAGCAAGAGCTGATTCGATCATCACAGAGTCTGTTGCAGAGGCAAACAGACTGGTTGATCAGAGCCAGATAGTTGAGCTTGCCAACATCAGAGCGAATGAGATAACAGATATGGCTAGAAGCCAGGCTGAGCAGATCATCGCTGAGGCGAATGCAGATGCCAGGGAAGTCAGAGCAGGTTCTATGTACTATTCAAAGGACAAGCTCACAGAGATTAGCCAGTATATAAATGCAACACTTCAGGCAGAGAGAGCAAACTATGAGAATCTCATTAAGTCTCTTGAGGACAATGCGGCGAGAGTTGCTGACAATATGGCAGAGCTTGATTCAAGCATAGCTCAGATCAATGGCGTTCCTGAGCAGGTACAGCCAAGTGCTGACGATTCAGCATTTGCTGATGATGACAACACAGATTACAATGTATACGGCAAGACAGAGTATTCATCAGACGACTCTGACGATGAGGATTATGATGACGAGGATTACGATGATGAATATGACGATGAGGATGATGAGGAGTTCCTCGACGAGTAATCACGCCAGATGATACAGGATGTATTTACAGACACATCATATAGAAAATGAAACACAGGAAGGCGCATACTGTTTTCCCTGTTGTGTATTTTATGAATGACAGCCCGGATATTCTTATCATATCACGGCTTTGGAACAAGGCTGATAGCCCTCCAAAGGCAGTGAGTGAGAGAATGAGGGCTGTCTTTATTTTTGTGGAAATATCCATGCTGTATAATATTGGCACACCGCTGCCTATCTCCAGATATGCGGATATGATGGTGTATGCATCGCCTGAAAAGTATCTGCACATAAGATTTCCTGTGATGGCAAATATGACCATGTACACACCAATTACGGTTATATTGTGTACCGAGCTGCTTATTATGTCGGAATACGAACCTTCTGGATTTTCTGAATTTGGGCTCTGGTGGTCTGGTGATGCCTGGGTTGTTGCGGCAGTAAGCAGCTCCGTGGAAGTGCTGGAGCGGTGGGATGACATACATGACAGAGTAAGCGCTATGGCTGTATAAATGATCTGTGGAAGATATACAGCCTCGATCAGCTGTGCAAACGATATATATTCCATCAAATGATCCCTGTATATGTAATTGTAAAGGAACATCGGACTTATATTGTTGCACATCGGGAGAAGGCTCTGACATACGTTTTCAGAGATGACCCTCTTTCGGTAAAAGAAAGCTATGATGATCGTGCCTGTGGGAAAACCGCATAGCAGGCCTATTAAAAAGATGATCGCATATGCGCAGCATTTTGATACCTGCATCGATCTGAGAAAGTTGGTTATAACACCGGTCAGCAGCATAAAGGGGAGCAGGATAGGTACAATGGATGAGTACCATAGCTGTAACCCCTGGGTGCATCCGGATCTGATGATGTCTGAATTTAAACATGCAAATATTATTATTGAAGCTGTTAGAATTATATAACATACGTTCTTCATACCCCAATTGTATTCATTTTACAGGCCAAATATGATAAATAGGAAAATGTCATATAACTATGACAGGCTGTTCAAAATCGGTCTTTATACTGGTTTTGTATTTGCTATATACCATGTTTCTGTATATGTCTGCGGCTTTTATGTCATAAGAGAACATGGACAGACCTGTGGAATCTGTGCTTTTGTATATCTCGGCTGAACGGGTTATGATCGGTACCTGCGAAGCCTTTTTCATGCTTTTTATCACGGCGCCTGCGTCTTTCTTAAGTCCGAGAAGCTTGATGTAGGCTATCCAGCCGTTTTCTTTGAAACGGGAATAGTCATCACATCTCAGGTCTGTGATTGTGTGCAGCAGACCTCTCTGAATGTGCGTGAGAGTATAGTTCCTGCATTTAAGTGCGGCTGCGGTCTCGGTGAAGGATAGATTTGTGTCAAGCCTGGAGAGACGGTTGCAGAGATCTCTATCCATGTCAACAATATCATCCGTACACGGAGCAAGGATCCTTCGTGCAGACAGGAGATGAGACAGGTCGTCGTCGAACACCGGAAATGATTTTCTGTACACATTTCGCAGGATGTTGTAGCAGCTGTCAGGAATGTGGCGCCTTAAGTTTTCAACATCACCTGACCGAAGTAGCTCACGTATGGCTGAGGCTGAACAGATGTCGTTGTCGGTGGCGGTGCTGTTGTATTCGGATAAGATCCTTCTGATCGGGACAGCTTTGATCCTAGAGTCTGTCTGTATAAGTGCAGCAATATACTCTATGGCCAGAATGTTGTTCGGGCTTGCCAGGATACGGTCAAGATCAGCGCTGGTATAACCGGTAAGGTTCTGGTTCTGCAGATACTCGGAGATGGCGGCTGCTCTGGCTGATCCATATGAGATGCCCGAAGATACGGATTTTTTTATGAATTCCGATACCTGTGGCGGTTCATTGACGGTGAGTTCGGCAATTTTTTGCAGAAGATCCATGTCATCACATTCTGCGCCGAATGAGATATAGTCTATGCCATCAAGAGCGTTCATCATGCAGACTGCGGCATGTGCATAGTCTCTGGCACTTGATGATGCGTATACAAATGGAATCTCGAACACAGCGTCTACACCGCATCTCAAAGCAATCTCGGTTCTTGTGTGCTTATCTGCTATGGCAGGAACGCCTCTCTGAAGAAAATTGCCGCTCATAAAGCATATGACATGTTCGGCACCAGTTAGAAGCTTCGCCTGCTGTATCTGATATTCGTGTCCCTTGTGAAATGGATTGTATTCGCAAACTATGCCTACTGTGCTCATGGCTCCTCCTTGAAATGCGTGTTTTATAACCTGTCACGATTTATAATGCCTTTGTCGGTAAAGTTTATTCTATCTTAATAATTAATGGCTGTAAAGTGTGTTATAATGACGGACATAAAGATGTTAAGTGAAAAATTCAAGATGCGGCATTGTTCTGATGCCGATGATCCCCACATACCAGACAGATATTGATTAATTAAGTGAAGGCAGCCAATTTATGGTTGACAAAGTGGCAATAATCTAATAGTATATTAAAAGATAATCGAACATATGTTTAGGAGGAAGATACAATGGCGAATAATTCCGGTAATGTAAATATTGATGATAAGAGAAAGGCATTGGATGCCGCTATAGCACAGATAGAGAAGCAGTATGGTAAGGGTTCGGTGATGAAGCTTGGCGATTCCAATGCGAATATGAATATAGATGTGATCCCTACAGGATCCCTCAGCCTTGATATAGCACTTGGACTTGGCGGTGTGCCTAGAGGAAGAATCATAGAGGTGTTCGGACCTGAGTCGAGTGGTAAGACGACGGTAGCACTTCACATTGTTGCTGAGATACAGAAGAGAGGCGGAATCGCAGGCTTTATAGATGCCGAGCATGCGCTTGATCCGACATACGCCAAGAACATAGGTGTAGATATAGACAATCTTTACATATCACAGCCTGACTGCGGAGAGCAGGCTCTTGAGATCACAGAGACCATGGTCAGATCGGGAGCGGTTGATGTCGTTATCGTGGACTCTGTTGCTGCACTTGTACCAAAGGCAGAGATAGACGGAGAGATGGGCGATTCGCATATGGGACTTCATGCCAGACTTATGTCACAGGCGCTCAGAAAGCTCACTGCTGTTGTCAGCAAGACCAACTGTGTTGTCATATTTATCAATCAGCTCAGAGAGAAGGTTGGAGTTGTGTTCGGTAACCCTGAGGTTACAACAGGTGGTCGTGCACTTAAGTTCTATGCTTCCGTAAGACTTGACGTAAGAAGAATTGATACGCTCAGACAGGGCGGTGAGATCGTAGGTAACAGAACAAGAGTTAAGATAGTTAAGAACAAGGTGGCTCCTCCATTCAAGGAGGCTGAGTTCGATATCGTGTTCGGCAAGGGTATATCTAAGGTCGGAGATATTCTTGATCTTGCTGTTGCGAACGACATAGTGGATAAGTCCGGTGCATGGTACGCATACAACGGCAATAAGATAGGTCAGGGAAGAGAGAATGCGAAGGCATATCTTGAGAACAATACAGCTATCTGTGATGAGATAGAGCAGAAGGTAAGAGAGGCAGTTGGTGTTGCCGGAGAGTCTGCCGAGAACACTGTAGATGATGGAGCAGATGAGTAGGATCGCAACTGTCACTGATATCAGGAAGATCGATGATAAAAGGTTTTGTCTGTTTGTGGACTATGAGCCTTTTTCATCGGTCTATGCATCGGATATACGAAGATTACATCTTGCCTGTGACGGTGAGATAGAATGGAGTAAACTTGAGGAATTCAGACGGGACTATCTGTTCAAACGTGCCATGAACAAGGCTGTGAACTCCATAAAGTTTTCGGACAAGTGTGAATACGATATCAGGCAGAAGCTTAAGGATCTGTATTACGACGAAGAGATCGTGGATCAGACCATCGACAAACTGAAGTCGTATGGATATATAGATGATTACAGGTATGCATGTGGATATGTACGCAGAAACTCCGCTAAAAAAGGCATTCGTGTCATACGATTTGAATTGCAGGCAAAGCATATAGGCCAGGATATTATCGATCTGGCTGTGGAAGACTCAGACATATCAGATGAAAGCGACAGGATAACATATATTTTACAAAAAAAATACACTGTGGAAGAATTGACTGAAAAGCGTGATAAAGTCTATGCATACATGTACAGCAAGGGTTTTGACAGGCGTAAGGTTTCTGAGTGTATACGAAATATTGTCTCTGATATTACTTGACATAACATCTTAAAAATATTAAACTTAAATAGTTGTATTCTTGTACAATGAAAACTTAATAAGGAGGTGCTCCTGTGAATTCACCAATAGTATGGGGAATAATCGCTGTTGTTGTAGTTGCACTGCTTGTTGCTACATGGTTTATCGCTATTGCATATCGCAAGAACATAGTAGAGACCAAGATAGGAAGAGCAGAGTCACAGGCAAGAGAGATTATTGACGAAGCTCAGAAGACCGCCGAGGCTAAGAAGCGCGAGATACTGCTTGAGGCAAAGGAAGATTCCCTTAAGACACGTAATGACCTTGAAAAGGAAGTAAAGGACAGACGTGGAGAACTTTCACGTATGGAGAAGAGAATTCTTGCACGTGAAGAGAATCTTGATAAGAAGACTGAGGCAGTTGAGAAGAAGGAAGCTAGTTTAGCTAACAAGGAAAGCGCGCTGGACAAGCAGAAGGCTAAGGTTGAAGAGTTACAGGCGAAACGTTTACAGGAACTTGAAAGAATTTCAGGTTTGACCTCTGAACAAGCAAAAGAATACTTATTAAAGACTGTTGAAGATGAAGTAAAGCATGAAACAGCAGTTATGGTCAAGGAATTAGAAACCAGAGCTAAAGAAGAAGCGAACAAGAAGGCGAAGGAGTATGTTGTCAATGCAATACAGAGATGTGCGGTTGATCATATCTCAGAGACAACGATCTCATTAGTTCAGTTACCTAACGACGAGATGAAGGGTAGGATAATTGGTAGAGAGGGTAGAAATATTCGTACCCTTGAAACTCTCACAGGCGTAGATCTTATCATAGACGATACTCCTGAGGCAGTTATCTTATCAAGCTTTGATCCGGTAAGACGTGAGGTAGCAAGAATTGCACTTGAGAAACTCATCGTGGATGGTAGAATCCATCCAGCCAGAATCGAAGAGATGGTTGAGAAAGCGCAGAAGGAAGTTGAAAACATGATGCGCGAGGAAGGTGAAGCTGCTACTCTTGAGGTAGGAATTCACGGAATCCATCCAGAGCTGGTAAGACTTCTTGGAAAGTTGAAATTTAGAACAAGCTACGGACAGAACGCATTGAAGCACTCTGTTGAGGTAGCTCAGTTGTGTGGTTTGTTGGCCGGAGAGATAGGTGTCGATATCAAGGCTGCAAAGCGTGCTGGATTACTCCATGATATAGGTAAATCACTTGATCATGAGATGGAGGGTTCACATGTTCAGATCGGTGCAGATCTTTGTAGAAAGTACAAAGAGTCAGCGCTTGTTGTCAATGCGGTAGAGTCACATCACGGTGATGTTGAGCCTGAGTCATTGATAGCACTTCTGGTACAGGCTGCAGATACAATTTCTGCTGCAAGACCGGGAGCAAGAAGAGAGACCTTGGAGACTTATACTACAAGACTTAAGAAGTTAGAGGATATTGCTAATTCTCATAAGGGTGTAGATAAGACATTTGCTATTCAGGCAGGTAGAGAAATTCGTGTAATGGTAGTTCCTGAGCATGTAAGCGATTCTGATATGGTATTGCTGGCTAGAGATATTGCAAAGCAGATCGAAGACGAGCTTGAGTATCCTGGACAGATTAAGGTAAATATTATAAGAGAGTCACGCGTGACAGATTACGCAAAATAAAAATTAGGGTTTGTAGAGATGATCTACAAACCCTTTTTATGATTTGTCATATACAGTTTACCATTCTTATGCATGATAAACTATAAAACGGGAGGTGAGATTAAAAGATGGAAAAATTCAAGAGGATAAAGACGGAAGTGGCATACAGAGCGCATGTGTTTGATGTATATAACGACTATCTTGAACTGCCTGATGGCAGAGATGTTGTATATGATCTGATAAAGCATCACCCGGGAGCATGCATTCTTCCAGTGAAAGACGATGAATCGCTCATACTGATAAAGCAATACAGGAATTCTATTGATGATATAACCTACGAGGTCCCGGCTGGTTTTATCGATGAGGGAGAGTCTCCTGAAGATGCAGCCAGAAGAGAACTCAGGGAAGAGACAGGGTTTACCGCGAAGGTTGTGGAGTATGTGACTAGAACAGTTCTGGCTATCGGTACAAGTGATGAACAGACTTACGTGTATATAGGCAGGAAACTTACCAGAGGAATATGTGCATTGGACGAGAATGAATTTATAGAGACCGAGGAGATAGGTCTTGATGATGCACTCAATATGATAAGAGATGGCAGGATAGTGGATTCCAAAACAATAATTGCAATCTACGCATATTGGGGTAAGAAATGCTCCCAAACAAGCAATCACATAATTTGAAACATAGAAAATTCAACTGAAACATTGTCAGAATTAAAAAATGTGAAATATTTTTGAAAAGAATTATGTCAATATCTAGTATACATAATTTGATCGCGCACCGCATTTTGTACTTTTATTAAAAATGCCGTGAAGCCTTGATTTTACTTGTTAAAATAGTGTTTGATTTTATTTACATTTGTATTTATAATATAATTCAGTCTACATAACTAAGGGGATAAATTAGTGGAACAATACATAGACAGATATGTTGATTATTTAAGAAATGTAAAAAAATCCAGTGAGAATACTGTTGCATCATATCGGAGAGATCTGATAAAATTCTACAGGTATTTTGACGAGAAGGGCATAACGAGGATTGATGATATTAATGAAACTTATATCACTTCGTATGTGTTGGAAATGGAGAAACAGGGGATGTCCATGGCTACGGTGTCACGTAACATTGCATCCATAAAGTCATTCTATGCATATCTCATGAGGGAGAGGATAGTGAACGAGGATCCAACGGAGAATATCAAGCCTCCGAAGATCGTGAAGAAGGTTCCTGAAACGCTTACCATAAGTGAGGTGAACAAGCTTCTCGACCAGCCTACAAACAAGACTCCAAAGGAGATCAGGGATAAGGCGATGCTGGAGCTGCTGTATGCTACAGGAATACGTGTTACAGAGCTTGTGACATTGAAACTTACGGATGTCAATATAAAGCTTGGGTTCATTGAGTGCCACGACGGCGACAGGGTGAGGACTGTTCCGGTTGCGGAGGTTGCCCAGAGAGCTCTCAGCAGATATATTACAGAGGTGCGCGATGATATGAGTGGAGGCAGTGATTATCTGTTCTTCAACTGCAAGGGTGCGCCTATGACGAGACAGGGGTTCTGGAAGATAATAAAGTATTATGCGGCTAAGGCCGGCATAGATAAGGATATAACACCTCATATGATAAGGCATTCATTTGCCTCACATATGTTGGGGAATGGAGCTGATATAAAGTCTGTTCAAGAGATGCTTGGACATGTGGACATTGCGACAACCCAGATATATCTTACAAATAAGCAGAGTAAGCTCAAGGAAGAATATGCAAAGGCATATCCGAGGGCCTAACAAATAACTTATAAACTAAGGAGACAATTAAATCATGGAAAACAATTACTACGTTCCGGCACAGATCATTGAGAATAATCTCAAGGGTGCTGTTGGAAAGGCAAATCTCAAGCTGTACAAGATGATCATGATGGGATTCTTTGCAGGAATGTTCATTGCGATAGGAGCTGAGGGATCAAACCTTGCGGTGCATACGGTGGACAATTTCGGACTTGCGAAGACTCTTGCAGGATGCATATTCCCTGTAGGACTCATGATGTTATCGATTATCGGTGCAGAGCTGTTTACCGGAAACTGTATGATGTTAACAGCGGTTATTGATGGTAGGATAAAGCTTGTGCAGATGCTCAAGAATTGGGTTGTTGTATATCTCAGCAATATGCTTGGATCAGTTGTGACTGCAGCTCTTATATATGGAAGCGGTCAGTTTGATAATTCAGCAGGCGGCCTTGGCGCTTATACCATCAAGGTGGCTATGGGTAAGACAGGCCTTGATTTTGGCAATGCGTTCATGTCGGGAATAATGTGTAATGTTCTCGTGTGTATCGCGGTTCTCATGTCATCTTCGGCTAAGGATATAATTGGAAAGCTGTTTGCATGTTTCTTCCCGATAATGGTATTCGTTGTGTCAGGTTTTGAGCACTGCGTTGCAAATATGTACTATATACCTGCAGGTCTGATGGCTGCATCAAACAGCAAGTACGTGGACAAGGCATGCGAACTCTATGGATATACCGCACAGCAGATAAGTGACCAGCTCACAGTGGGACATTTCTTCAGCAAAAATCTCCTCCCTGTAACGCTTGGTAATATCATCGGCGGTGGTCTGATAGTGGGAATTGGACTTTACATCATCAACAAGCCTAAAAAGGTGGAAGAGTAGAATCTGGCACCAGACTTATAGGCAGCAAGGTCAGAATGATGGACTTAATAAATGATGGAATGAAAAATAAGATAGATAAATAAAAAACAGATGTGGCATGATTTGAGGAATCCCCCTGGATCATATCACATCTGTTTTTTATTATTTACATTTTATCGCATTATTGTTTGTCGCAATTTTCAATTTGTTTGACAATTACTTATAAAAGTCAATTATCTTGTCCATTCTGGATGACATATTCTCAAATATAAGATCAAGGATCGTCAGGGCGGTCATGGCCTCGACGACCACAACAGCTCTCGGCCCGATGATAGGATCGTGGCGGCCTCTGATCGAGACCTCTATGTTATCCCCGGACTTGTTAACGGTTTTCTGTGTGGATGCGATGGATGGGGTCGGCTTGAAATGCGCCTTGATGATTATGTCTGAACCATCGCTCATTCCGCCAAGAATACCTCCGGCGTGATTGGTCTCCTTGTCTACGTTATAACCATTCATGACAAATGCATCATTGTTATATGAACCTCTTGCAGTGGATACCTCGGTGCCATCGCCAATCTCGACAGCTTTCACAGCTCCGATGGACATAACTGCCTTTGCGAGGCATGCATCCAGTTTGTCAAATACCGGTTCACCGATACCTGCCGGCATTCCATGCACGATACATTCAACACCAGAGCCTATGGAATCGTTCTCCGCCATGCAGTCTTGAAGAAGGATTGATGCCTTCTCGTAGGCATCCGGGTCCGGCATATTGAGGTCATTCTTAAGTATATAGTCAGCGTCAAAATTGTTCCTGTCTATATGTACATCACCGATGGAAGATACGTAGGCCGTTATGGTGATACCGAGTTCCTTCAGTATCTTTGAGGCGATCGCGCCGGCTGCAACTCTGCCGATGGTCTCTCGTCCCGATGAACGGCCGCCGCCTCTGTAATCCCTGAAGCCATACTTTTTATCAAATGTGTAGTCGGCGTGACCAGGTCTGTAATATGTGGCGATATCTCCGTAATCCCCGGAGCGTTGGGATGTATTTCTCACCATCATGGATATAGGAGTTCCGGTTGTCTTTCCCTCGAAAATTCCTGACAGTATCTCTATGGTATCGGATTCCTTTCTAGGCGTTGAGAACTGTGAAAATCCGGGTTTCCTGCGATCCAGAAATACCTGTATATCTTCCTCACACAGTGGAAGACCGGCAGGGCAGCCGTCAACGACAACTCCCAGAGCCTTTCCGTGGGATTCTCCCCATGTGGTGATGGTAAATTTATTTCCTATGGTGGAACCTGCCATAATATATCTCCTTTCAAATGCGGCGAAGCCTGCCGCTTCTATATTCGGCAAATGAACTGCAGAATCCTGCAGTGCAAATGTCCGCGCGAACTATTATAGCATAGATAAGTTTGTGATAACAAGAAATAAGTTGGGATACTGTGAAGTGTGAAAGCGTATAGGGCAAATGTCAAACCGGCAATATTGCCGGCCGGGGTTGTAATGAAATATGTTATATATTAAAATATCTATGAAATGAATGAAAGAATTAAAGAACGAAAGCATGAAAGGATACGGTTGAAAGCTCGGCCGGACATAAGGTGGTCAAGAAAATGGAGAAATATTATATAGTAAAATCAATAGACGGAGATTACGCAAATCTTGTTGATGAGAATGATCTTGGCGGTGAGACAAAGCTCGTTGCAAGGGCACTGCTTCCGGAAAGTATATCGGAAGGAACAAGACTGCACTATGCATTTTTGCAGTATGAGATTGCGGATTAATTTCCTCTTTACAAAACCAGACACATATGTTATCCTACACAAGGTCAACTGACACTTAGTTTAAGGACACCTCTAGGCCTTTTGCCCGGTGTCAGTCATGTATATTATTTTATAGGAGGATTGTTATTATGATAACAAAAGAGCAGAAGCAGGAAATCGTAGCTAAGTACGGCAAGGATGCAAACGACACAGGTTCAACAGAGGTTCAGATCGCACTTCTTACAGCAAGAATCAACGATCTCAACGGACATTTCAAGGCTAATCCAAAGGATCATCACTCAAACCGTGGTCTTCTTAAGATGGTTGGTCAGAGAAGAAACCTTCTTGCATACCTCAAGAGCAAGGATATCGAGGCATACAGAAAGCTCATCGAGAGCCTTGGACTTAGAAAGTAATTTCTATTCGAGCCTTAATACAATAACAATTATGGGAATCATGTGTACACGCATGATTCCTTTTTATTTGCCTGGACACTTTTTTATGGTATCAAATAGTGTAAACAGAGGTGTTTGGATATTGTATTTTTTATATTCGTATGATAAAATTTAAAAGATTGTGGAATGACATATCGAGACTTCTATAAAGAATATCATGGATCATCGCTGAAAGATGGCAAAAAGGTTATAAGACATGGTGTTTTTTATAGTTGTTTCGACGTCTTCCACAATACAAATAAATATTAAATCAAGGAGATTTTGAGATGAGTAAGGAATTCAAGAGATACCAGAAAGAGATCGCTGGCAGAATGCTCACTGTTGATATCAACAGAGTAGCTGCACAGGCAAATGGTGCTGCATTTATCAAGTACGGTGACACAACAGTGCTTTCAACATGTACAGCTTCAGAGAAGCCAAGAGACGGAATCGATTTCTTCCCACTTTCAGTAGAGTATGAGGAGAAGTTATATTCAGTAGGAAAGATACCTGGAGGATTCAATAAGAGAGAGGGTAAGGCATCAGAGAACGCTGTCCTCACATCACGAGTAATCGACAGACCTATGAGACCTCTTTTCCCTAAGGATTATAGAAATGACGTAACACTTAACAACCTTGTTATGTCAGTAGATCCAGAGTGCAGACCGGAGCTGGTTGCAATGCTCGGATCATCTATCGCAACATGCATATCAGACGTTCCATTTGACGGACCATGTGCCATGACACAGGTAGGCCTCATCGACGGAGAGTTCATTATCAACCCAACACAGAAGCAGTGGGATGAGGGTGATCTGAAGCTCACAGTTGCATCTACATCACAGAAGGTTATCATGATCGAGGCTGGTGCAAATATTGTACCTGAGGCTAAGATGATCGAAGCTATCTACATGGCTCATGATATCAACCAGGACATCATCGCATTTATCAATGAGATAGTAGCTGAGGTTGGAAAGCCAAAGCATTCATATGTAAGCTGTGCAGTTCCAGAGGAGCTCTTTGCAGCGATCAAGGAGATCGTTCCTCCAGCAGCTATGGAGGAGGCTGTATTCTCAGATGAGAAGCAGGTTCGTGAGGAGAACATCAGACAGATCACAGAGAAGCTTGAGGAGGCATTTGCAGACAACGAGGAGTGGCTTGCAGTTCTTCCAGACGCTATATACCAGTATCAGAAGAAGACAGTAAGAAAGATGATCCTCAAGGATCACAAGAGACCTGATGGACGAGCTATCAACCAGATCAGACCACTTGCTGCTGAGGTTGACATCATTCCTAGAGTCCACGGCTCAGCGATGTTTACAAGAGGACAGACACAGATCTGTAACGTATGTACACTTGCTCCACTTTCTGAGATCCAGAGAGTTGATGGACTTGATGAGAACGTTACATCAAAGAGATATATGCACCACTACAACTTCCCTGCTTATTCAGTAGGAGAGACAAAGGTTTCAAGAGGACCAGGACGTAGAGAGATCGGACACGGTGCACTTGCTGAGAGAGCACTTCTTCCTGTACTTCCAAGTGAGGAGGAGTTCCCATACGCTATCAGAACCGTATCAGAGACATTTGAGTCAAATGGTTCAACATCAATGGCATCAACATGTTCATCATGTATGTCACTCATGGCTGCCGGTGTTCCTATCAAGGCTATGGTTGCCGGAATCTCAAGCGGACTTGTAACAGGTGATACAGACGATGATTACATCGTTCTTACAGATATCCAGGGACTTGAGGACTTCTTCGGAGATATGGACTTCAAGGTAACAGGTACAACAGAGGGCATCACAGCTATCCAGATGGATATCAAGATCCACGGACTTACAAGACCTATCGTTGAGGAGGCTATCGCAAGAACACGTGAGGCAAGACTCTTCATCATGGAGACATGTATGAAGCCGGCCATCGCAGCTCCAAGACCAACGGTCAATGAGTTCGCGCCAAAGATCAAGCAGATCAAGATCGATCCAGAGAAGATCGGTGAGGTTATCGGACAGAGAGGTAAGACTATCAACACTATCATCGAGGAGACAGGTGTTAAGATCGATATCGATGATGAGGGAAGAATCTCTATCTGTGGCGTAGAGCAGGCAGGTATGGACAAGGCTATCGAGATGATCAACATGATCGTAGAGCCTCTTGAGGTTGGCAAGAACTACCATGGCAAGGTTGTTAAGGTTATCGACTGTGGAGCTATCGTATCACTTGCACCTAACAAGGACGGACTCATCCACATCTCAAAGCTTTCAGATAAGAGAGTTGCAAAGGTTGAGGATGTCGTAAACGTTGGTGATGAGGTTGACGTTAAGGTCATCAAGATCGATGAGAGAGCAGGAAGAATAAGCCTGAGCCTCAAGGATGTACAGTAAATAATAAATAACTATAAGGGTGTTTGATATTATTTTATAAGGGTAAATCTGATGTCTCGAAGCCGGTCAGTTATATGGCCGGTTCCGGGGCATTCTAATAACTGCAATGTTTGCAGTGAGTAAAAGCAGACAGAAAGCAAACAAACTAAAATAAATGCTAAAACAGATTTAAGGGGGAACATATGAAATACGGTTATTTTGACGAACAGCACAAAGAGTATGTAATTGACAGACCAGACACACCGGCACCTTGGGCAAACTACCTCGGTTCACCGGAATATGGAGCTATAATCTCCAACAATGCAGGTGGTTACAGCTTTGAGAAGTCAGGTGCAAACGGAAGAATATTGAGATACATATTTAACAGCTTTGACCAGCCTGGAAGATATGTATATCTTCGCGATGATGACACAAAGGATTACTGGTCAGCATCATGGCAGCCGGTAGGCAAGAGTCTTGATGTGTATAAGAGTGAGTGTCACCATGGAACGGCATATACAAAGATGTATGCAGAGTATTCTGATATCAAGTCAGAGGTGCTGTATTATGTTCCACTTAACAAGACGCATGAAGTGTGGAAGGTGAGAGTTACCAACGATTCTGACAGACCACGTAATCTGTCAGCAATCGGATACTGCGAGTTTACAAATGACTGCAACTATGAGCAGGATCAGGTAAATCTTCAGTATACACTCTTTATAACAAGAACATATTTCATGGATAACAACAAGATCCTTCAGGTCATCAACGAGAATGTCGAGAAGGCTGAGATCAATGGAAGTAAGGCAAACAGAAGATTCTTTGCACTTGCCGGAAGTGATGTTGCATCATATTGCGGTGACAAAGAGGAATTTCTTGGAAGATATCATGGATATGGTGATCCTGTCGGAGTTATAAATGGTGATCTTGGCAACAAGCTCAACTACAACAGCAATGCCTGCGGTGGACTCCAGACAAAGTTCACACTTGCTCCGGGCGAGTCAAAGGATTTTGCATTCATAGTCGGAATGAAGGACAATGACGCTGCAAATGCTGTCATAGCCGGATACGCAGATCCTGCCGCAACATGTCAGAAGGAACTTGACGAGCTGATCGAGTATTGGCATTCAAAGCTCAACAACTTCCAGGTGCACACACCTAGTGATTCATTCAACAATATGGTAAACACATGGAACGCATACCAGTGTTTCATGACATTTATATGGTCAAGAGCTGCATCGTTCTCATATTGCGGTCTTAGAAACGGATATGGATACAGAGATACAGTTCAGGATATTCAGGGCGTTATCCACCTTGCACCTGAGATGGCTCTTGAGAAGATCAGATTCATGCTGTCGGCACAGGTTGACAACGGCGGTGGACTTCCACTTGTAAAGTTCACACATAATGCAGGACATGAGGATACACCGGATGATCCTTCATATGTACAGGAGACAGGACATCCTGCATACCGTGCAGACGACGCACTTTGGTTGTTCCCAACTGTATATAAGTATATTTCTGAGTCAGGTAATTTAGACTTTATAGATGAGGTTATTCCATTTGCAAACAAGGACAAGGGCACAGTATATGAGCACCTTAAGAGAGCGATTGATTTCTCCATGAACAGGCTTGGAGACAACGGTATGCCGGCAGGACTCTGGGCAGACTGGAATGACTGTCTGAGACTTGGAAAGAGGGGCGAGTCGACATTTGTTGCTATGCAGCTCTACTATGCGATGACAGTTATCAAGTATTTTGCAGAGATGAAGGATGACACAGAGTACATAGATTATATCAACAGCATTCAGTACAAGATGGGTGTGACCATCCAGGAGAAGTGCTGGGAGGATGACAGATTTATCCGTGGATACAAGGAAGGTGGACAGGTCATCGGCTCAAAGAACGATCCTGAGGCAAGTATGTGGCTGAACCCTCAGTCATGGGCAGTTATAAGCGGGCTTGCAACAAGAGAGCAGTCCGAGCTTGCACTTGAGTCAGTTCACAGAGAACTGAATACAGAGTACGGTGTGAGACTTATGTTCCCTCCATACAGAGAGCATGCATTTGATGGAGCGCTCATGCTTCTTTTCAATGCAGGTACAAAGGAGAATGCGGGTATATTCTCACAGCCACAGGGCTGGATCATACTTGCCGAGGCACTCATGGGACATGGAAACAGAGCGTTCGAGTATTTCAATGAGAGCTCACCTGCATCCATGAACGACAAGGCAGAGATCAGAAAGCTTGAGCCATACTGCCACGGACAGTTCACAGAGTCTGTGGGAAGCCCATTTGAGGGACGTGCTCATGTACACTGGCTCACAGGTACAGCATCCACATGTATGGTAGGCTGCGTTGAGGGAATCATGGGTATGAGACCTGACTTTGGCGGAATCAAGATCGCACCTTCAGTTCCATCAGACTGGAAAGAGTTCGAGATCGAGAAGATGTTCAGAGGCAAGAAGCTTTCCATCAAGGTACAGAATCCGGATGGACATGAGAGCGGTTTCCAGAGCCTCACATTAAATGGTGAGAAACTTGAGACCAATTATATCCCTGCTGACAAGCTTGCTGATACAAACGATATCGTGCTTGTAATGTAATGAATATAAATACATTATTTATACCATATTAAGTTAAGAAGGGCTCAGCCCTTCTTAATTTTTGCCCTGATGCGGAATGAGTAGATCGGGGTTGGAAGGTGGTGCAGGCGAAGTGGAATCGGTATCGATCGCTGAGAGGTTAAAACTCACTGACAACATACATGTTATGGATGTTCCAGGTGGAGGTTATATACTGTTATGTGGAATATATGGAGAGATTGAGGGGCATGACAAGCTTCCTGCCGGTATGAAGAGTACAAGCTACGAGAAGCTGCTTCCGGTGATAGCCCAGGCAGAAAACTGCGGAGATGTAAAGGGAGTCCTGACTCTGATAAATACGGTCGGAGGCGATGTTGAGTCTGGACTTGCCATATCTGAGATGTTGTCCAGCCTGTCAAAGCCGGTCGTCAATATCGTGCTTGGCGGCGGACATTCCATAGGAGTTCCTCTGGCGGTGTCGGGAAATGTGTCTTTTATAGTGCCGACCGCAACGATGATAGTTCATCCAATAAGGACAAATACGGCGGTGCTTGGAGTTAAGCAGAACTTTGAATATATAGAGAAGATGCAGGAGAGGATCATACAGTTCACAGTGGATCACTCATCTATAGACAGGAAAGAACTGGAGAAACTTATGTTTAACACGACAGAGCTGACCAAGGATGTGGGCTCGGTCCTGATAGGAAAACAGGCTGTCGAAAAAAGGGTTATAGACAGGATCGGTGGTATGTCGGCGGCTTTAAAAACGCTGTATGACTTGATTAATTAAGAAAATGATAGTAAAATTCCATAGGATATTGTATAAACATCGATCAAGGGAGGTTGATCATGAGCTTATTACAGGCAATTTTGATGGGAATAATACAGGGAGCTACAGAATTTCTTCCAGTCAGCAGTTCGGGACATTTGGCTATTTTCAAGAATATTTTTGGAGTGGAGACCGATACGGGTATATTATTTGACATACTGCTCCATTTAGGCACGCTGGTTGCCATATTTATAGTCTACTGGGCAGATATAAAGAAGCTCGTTATAGAGGGATTCAAGATAGTTGGAGACTGCTGTGTCAATCTGGTGAATTTCATAAAGAACAAGACCTCGAAGGAGGGACAGATATATCCGTATAGGAAGATCGTGTGTACGGCATACAGAAAGTTTGTTATGCTCATACTCGTGTCAACTCTTACGACGACGGTGATCGCAGTCCCGTTTAACAAAGCTATAGGACATGCGGGAGATACACTTTTGATACCGGGTATCTGTCTGTGTATAACATCTGTTATCCTGTACTTTGCGGACAGACTGCCGGCTGGTAAGAAGAGTGCTGCAAAGGCTACATACAGAAATGCCATATTTGTTGGACTGGCACAGGCTGTTGCCACACTTCCCGGAATATCCAGATCCGGAAGTACGATAACTGCAGGCCTGGCATGCGGCTACACAAGAAAATTCACGGTAAAGTATTCATTTATAATGTCTATACCGGCTGTTCTTGGCGCTGTCATACTGGAGATACCTGATCTGTTCAAGGCATCAATCTCAGGGGCGGAGGTCGTTAATTACATAGTTGGTATGATCGTTGCCGGCGTTGTCGGATACATATGTATAAAATTTATGCTTTATACGGTAAAGAAAAAGAACTTTAAGGGATTTTCCATATATTGTATGATCGCAGGAATCGTGTCTGTAATATGGTATTTTGTCGCTTAGATTAAGAATAGAGGTAGAAAATGGCTGCTGGAAATAAAAAGTCATATAAGAACAATACATCAAAGAATGGCACGTCTAAAAATGCTGGGTCTAAAAAGACTGTGGCGAAGAATTCTTCAAGAGGTGGATCAAATAACAGGACATCTGCGAAGAAGAATACTGCATCAAAAAAAACGTCTGCCAGATCAAAGGCTGCCATAGAACGCAAAGCCCGGGAAGAGGAGCTGGTAAGGCAGAAGCAGATGAGAAGTGAGATCATACTCATAGTTCTCTTTGCATTTTCAGTATTTCTGCTGCTTGCAAATTTCAGGATCTGCGGAATAGTTGGAGATACTGTATCAGGATTTTTCTTTGGAATAATCGGTTTCAGCGAGTACATATTCCCGGTATATCTGTTTGTGTCGGCTGCCTATCTTATATCAAATGATTTCAGGAGAAAGATCGTCAAAAAGGTTGTATATTTTGGCGTTGTGCTCATCCTGTTGTCCATGGTATTTCAGGCTATATATTCATCGACCTTTGAGTCGGTCAAGGTTCTGTACATGGATGGGTATAAGGACAGATCGGGTGGAGGAGTTATATGCGGAGGAATATTCTTTGCGATAAGGACACTGCTTGGAGTTCCGGGTGCGTGCATAGTAATATTTATAGTTGCTGTTATCATGTTCATTCTCATAACGGAGATATCAGTTATAGACGAGATTAAACTTTTCATAGCATCTATCCGTGAGCGCAGAGAAAGCGATGGTGACGAACAGTATGAAGATGAGGAGTATCAAAGTGACAGATATGACGATGGCTATTATTCACATGATGTAAATGATACTCCGGCCCGCAGAGTGAGACCTTCGATGGCAAATCTCAATGTATACAGCAGTGATAATTCCAAGGGCGACAGAGCTTCCGACAGGACTGCTGCAACACAGGTCAAGCCAAGGAAGACTAAGACTCAGAAGGATGTACAGAGGGAGCCTGCCAGGGATTTCTTTGCCATGGAGGATGTCCATGAGCTCACTCCTGGAGATGACGCTGTTGATATGTCTTATGATGAATTTAACAATGATATAGAAAAGATTGTCATGACTGACAGTGAGGAGATCGTCAATCCGGTTCAGATAGACAGGGAGAAGCCTGTTCAGAAGCCGGTACGTAAGACTGCACCGGTGAAGCGGAAGAAGCCGGTGGTCGTAACTCCTGAAGAACCGGAGCCGGTTGCTGTGGATACTGATATGGAGGATGCCGAGATACTTTCATTTGCTGATGATGCGGAGGATGTCCTTGCGGGAGCGGTAAATGGCAATATGCATCCAGAGAGCGTGTCAGATTACAATCCGCTCTATGACTCTGCATTTGCCGAGGAGGAGAAGCCGGATGCCGCAGCTCAAAGCAAAAAGAAGCCGGCTGCACAGACTGAGAGCTCAAAGCAGTACCAGGAGGGAAGAAAATACAAATTCCCAACGGCAGATCTGCTGTCCCAGCCTAAAAAGACGAACAATTCCAACAGGGATGCCCATGTCAGGGAGACTGCCATCAAGCTCAAGAATACCCTTGAGACATTTGGCGTCAATGTAACCATAACAAACTATAGCTGCGGTCCTGCTGTAACGAGATTTGAGATGCAGCCGGAGCAGGGAGTCAAGGTCAGCAAGATACTTAACCTGGCAGATGACATCAAGCTAAACCTTGCGGCTGCAGATATACGTATAGAGGCGCCGATACCTGGAAAGGCGGCCATTGGAATAGAGGTTCCTAACAAGGAGAACTCGATCGTTGCGTTCAGAGAACTCATAGAGTCGGATAACTTCAAGAATCTCAAGTCAAAGGTAGCGTTTGCGGTTGGTAAGGATATAAGCGGACAGGTCATCGCAACCGATATTGCCAAGATGCCACATCTTCTGATCGCTGGAGCCACAGGTTCAGGTAAATCAGTGTGTATCAATACACTTATAATGAGTATACTGTACAAAGCCACACCGGAGGAGGTTAAGCTCATCATGATAGATCCTAAGATGGTTGAGCTTGCATGTTACAATGGTATACCACACCTTTTGATACCGGTCGTAACAGATCCAAAGAAGGCGGCAGGGGCACTCAACTGGGCAGTTATGGAGATGACCAGAAGATACCAGCTTTTTGCTGAGCACAGTGTACGTAATATACAGGGATATAATGACAAGGTTGAAAATGCCGTTATAGCAGGAGCCGATGGAGAGAAACTGACCAAGATGCCACAGATAGTGGTTATAGTGGATGAGCTTGCGGATCTTATGATGGTTGCACACGGCGAGGTCGAGGATGCAATAGTAAGACTTTCACAGCTTGCCAGAGCGGCGGGAATACATCTTGTCATAGCGACACAGAGACCGTCGGTTGATGTCATAACGGGTCTTATAAAGGCGAATGTTCCATCGAGAATAGCATTTGCAGTTTCGTCGGGAGTTGATTCCAGAACCATACTTGATATGGTGGGAGCGGAGAAGCTTCTTGGAAAGGGAGATATGCTGTTCTATCCGACAGGATATCCTAAGCCGGTCAGAGTACAGGGCGCATTTGTGTCAGATGATGAGGTTACAGCCGTTGTTGATTTCCTTAAGAACAGTAACGGGGTTGGAACATACGATGACGAGGTGGCTAAGTCCATATCGGGAAGTGGCGGTTCAGGTGCCACAGCGATAGGTGGAGCTTCAGCCAGTGATAAGGATGAATATTTCGTGGAAGCGGGAAGATTCATTATAGAGAAAGAAAAAGCTTCAATAGGTATGCTTCAGAGAACGTTCAAGATAGGCTTTAACAGAGCCGCAAGGATTATGGATCAGCTTATGGCCGCGGGAGTAGTTGGCCCTGAGGAGGGCACAAAGGCCAGAAAGATCCTGATGACTCAGGAACAGTTCGATGAATATATAGACACTAATTTATAAAAAGCGGAGGATAAGAGCTATGATGACAGACATTGAAATTGCACAGAAGGCTGAGATGAAGCACATAAGGGAGGTTGCTGCAAAGCTCGGAATATCAGAGGATGACCTCGATCTCTATGGAAAGTACAAGGCAAAGCTCTCAGATGAGCTTATAAAGAAGGTTGAGGGCAACGAGAACGGAAAGCTTATCCTCGTTACAGCCATCAATCCAACACCTGCGGGAGAGGGAAAGACAACCATCACTGTAGGACTTGGTGAGGCTATGGGACAGCTTGGAAAGAAGGCGGTTATCGCACTTCGTGAGCCATCACTTGGACCATGTTTTGGAATCAAGGGTGGTGCAGCCGGCGGCGGATATGCACAGGTGGTACCTATGGAGGATCTTAACCTCCACTTTACAGGAGATTTTCATGCTATAACATCTGCAAACAATCTCCTTGCAGCCATGATGGATAACCATATCCAGCAGGGAAATGCACTGAGAATAGATGTGAACAGAATAGTGTTCAAGAGATGTATGGATATGAACGACAGAGTTCTCAGACACACAGTTGTCGGACTTGGAAAGCGTGTCGACGGAGTGCCTAGAGAGGACGGATTTGTCATCACAGTTGCATCGGAGATCATGGCTATTCTCTGTCTTGCAAGTGATATGAAGGATCTCCAGGAGAGACTTGGAAGAATAATCGTTGCATACAACATGGACAATGAGCCTGTAACAGCGGCTGATCTCAAGGCTGTAGGAGCTATGGCAGCACTCTTAAAGGATGCCATCAAGCCAAACCTTATCCAGACACTTGAGCATACACCGGCGATTGTACACGGCGGACCATTTGCTAATATAGCACATGGATGTAACAGTGTAATGGCTACAAAGACAGCATTAAAGCTTGCAGATTATGTGATAACAGAGGCAGGATTTGGTGCGGATCTCGGAGCTGAGAAGTTCTTCGATATCAAGTGCCGTATGAACAACCTTAAGCCGGATGCGGTGGTTCTGGTTGCTACAGTAAGAGCACTCAAGTACAATGGCGGAGTTGCAAAGGCAGATCTAGGAGAGGAGAATCTCGACGCGCTTAAGGCTGGTATAGTAAACCTTGAGAAGCATATTGAGAACCTTCAGAAGTATGGCGTTCCTGTTGTTGTTACACTGAACAGATTTGTCACAGACAGCCAGGCAGAGCTCGATTTTGTCAAGAAGTTCTGCGAGGACAGAGACTGCGATTTTGCCCTTGCAAATGTATGGGAGCAGGGCGGCAAGGGCGGTATAGACCTTGCAAATGCGGTGCTTAACACACTGGAGAACAAGAAGAGCAACTTCAAGGTGCTCTACGATGACAGCCTTTCAATAAAGGATAAGATCAACTGTATCGCAACAGAGATATACGGTGCAGACGGTGTTACATACAGTGCAGAGGCCAGCAAGGCCATCGCCAAGATCGAGGAGATGGGCTTCGGTAACTTCCCTGTATGTATGGCAAAGAACCAGTATTCTCTGTCAGATGATCCAAAGAAACTTGGTAGGCCTACAGGATTCGATATAAATATCCGCGAGGTTTATGTCAGTGCAGGAGCAGGATTTGTGGTAGCGATTACCGGAACGATCATGACCATGCCTGGACTTCCAAAGGCTCCGGCTGCAGAGAGAATTTATGTGGATGATGACGGCAAGATCGTCGGATTATTCTAGGAGGACAGATAAATGTATAAGCTTATAGATGGTAAGGTTATATCAAAACAGATAAAGGATGAGCTCAAGGAGAAGGTTGCAGGACTCAAGGCAGATGGTGTAGAGATATGCCTTGCTGTTATTCAGGTCGGCAATGATCCTGCTTCATCAGTATATGTTGGCAACAAGAAGAAGGCATGTGAGTATATAGGAATAGGTTCACTGTCATACGAGCTCCCAGAGGAGACAACAGAGGAAGAGCTTCTTGCACTTATAGAGAAGCTCAACGCTGATGAAAAGGTGAACGGAATACTTGTACAGCTCCCACTTCCAAAGCATATAGATGAGGATAAGGTCATAAAGACCATATCTCCTAAGAAGGATGTGGACGGCTTCCATCCGATGAGCGTTGGTGCGCTCAGCATAGGACAGCCGGGCTTTGTGTCATGTACACCGGCCGGAGTTATCCAGCTCATCAAGAGATCCGGAATAGAGATAGAGGGCAAGGAATGCGTGGTACTCGGCAGAAGCAATATAGTCGGTAAGCCTATGAGCATGCTGCTGCTCCGCGAGAATGGTACAGTAACCGTATGCCATTCCAGAACAAAGGATCTCAAGGACGTGTGCAGACGTGCTGATATACTCGTGGTCGCAATAGGAAAGCCAAAGATGATCGATGCATCTTACATCAAGGAAGGTGCAACAGTTATAGATGTGGGAATCCACAGAGATGAGAACAACAAGCTCTGCGGTGATGTAGATTTTGAATCAGCCAAGGAAGTTGCCGGAGCCATAACTCCTGTACCTGGCGGAGTTGGTCCTATGACCATAGCCATGCTCATGTCAAACTGCGTGGAATCAATAAATATAAACTAAGAACAAGTGCGAAATTATTGGAGAACAGATGAAAGTATTACTCATATCACTAGGCTGTGATAAAAATCTGGTTGACAGCGAGGTCATGCTCGGATTGCTGAACAAAGCAGGACACCAGCTTACAAATGATGAGACAGAGGCAGATGTAGTAGTTGTAAATACATGTGCGTTCATCAGCGATGCGAAAGAGGAGAGCATCAACACCATCATCGAGATGGGAGAACTGAAGAAAACCGGAAAACTTAAAAAGCTTATCGTTGCGGGATGTCTGTCCCAGAGATACAAGGACGAGATAATGAAGGAGCTTCCGGAGATCGATGTCATTATCGGTGCGACCAATTACGATAAGATAGTTGAGGCAATAGGAACCGACGAGGAGTCGATCGTAGATGATATAAATTATACTCCAAGGCCGATTGCCGAGAGAATAGTAACGACAAATGCATCGATGGCGTATTTTAAGATCGCAGAAGGTTGTAATAAACTGTGCACTTATTGTATAATACCTCACATACGAGGCAGATACAGAAGCATGCCGATGGACAGCCTGATCGCATCCGCTGAAAAGCTTGCGTCTGATGGTATAAAGGAGCTTGTCCTTGTGGCACAGGAGACTACGCTGTACGGAGTTGATCTGTATGGTGAGAAGAAGCTTCCAGAGCTTCTCACAAAACTCAGTGAGATAGAAGGCATAGAGTGGATAAGACTTCTGTACTGTTATCCGGAGGAGATAACAGATGAACTTATAGAAGTTATGGCCACGAATCCGAAGATCTGCCGTTATGTCGATATACCTATCCAGCATTCTGAGAATGCGATACTTAAGAGAATGGGCAGACGAACCAGCAGAGAGGACATTGTGGAGCTTGTCGGCAGACTTAGGGCAGCCATGCCGGATATAGCTATCAGAACCACGCTCATATCTGGTTTCCCAGGTGAGACACAGGAACTGCACGATGGTCTGGTCGACTTTGTGGATGAGTGCGAGTTTGACAGGCTTGGAGTATTCACTTATTCGCCTGAGGAGGGCACTCCGGCTGCGGAGTACGAGGATCAGGTGGATGGAGAGCTGGCTGCGAAATGGCGTGACGAGATTATGGAGCTTCAGCAGGAGATATCCTATGAGAAGAACCAGCAGATGATCGGAACCACCCAGAAGGTTCTCATTGAAGGATATCTGGTCGATGATGATGTATACGTGGGAAGAACCTACAGAGATGCTCCGGGGGTTGACGGAATAGTGTTCGTCAGCGCACCATATGAATTGATATCCGGTTCATTTGTGGATGTGAAGATAACCGAGGCAAATGAATATGACTTGACAGGAGTGATAGTAGAATGAATTTACCAAACAAATTGACAATACTAAGAGCTATAATGATTCCATTCTTTCTTGTGTTTTTATATATGTCACCGGGATGGTCGAAGTGGGTGGCACTTGGAATATTCATAGCCGCATCACTTACAGATATGCTTGACGGAAAGATTGCAAGAAAATACAATCTGGTCACCAATTTTGGAAAATTCATGGATCCTCTGGCAGATAAGCTGCTGGTATGTTCAGCACTCATAGCACTGTCGGATCTGAACAGGATCCCGGCATGGATCGTTATAGTGATCATAGCGCGTGATTTCATAATAAGCGGATTCAGACTTATCGCGGCAGAAAAGGGGATTGTTATTGCTGCCGGATGGTGGGGAAAAATCAAGACAACGGTTCAGATGATCATGGTAGGATTTCTGATAGCTGATCTCAAGGTGTTCTACATCTTTGATCAGGTGCTCATCTACCTTGCACTTGCACTGACACTCATATCTCTTGGAGATTATCTGTATCACAACAGAGACGTGCTCAAGGATTAATAAACAGTAAAAAATAAAACAGATTTTATAATTCAACGGGGAATTTGGGGTATACTTTTGTTTGAGGGTATATTTTACACAGATTCCCTGTTTTATTTTGAAAAATAATTGCTTACAACGCCGGCAAACCTTTGTTGGTTTTTTCGATTTTACTTGAAATATGACGACAAAGGCTTTACAATTATACTCGGCGAAAATTGGACTATATATAGTCCTAAAATAAATTAAACGGAGGGCTAAAAATGAGCAACACACCAAGCTTGTCAGCAAGTGACAGAATTTCAATGTTACTTGATGACTCAAGTTTTGTTGAAATCGGCGCATATGTAACTGCTAGAAATACAGATTTCAACATTCAGGACAAGGATACTCCAAAAGACGGCGTAATAACCGGTTATGGAGTGATCGATGGCAATTTAGTTTATGTTTACAGCCAGGATGCAAAGGTGCTCGGCGGTTCTATAGGCGAGATGCATGCCAAGAAGATCGCAAACCTTTACGACATGGCAATGAAGATGGGTGCACCTGTTATCGGGCTGATCGATTGTGCCGGACTCAGACTTCAGGAGGCTACAGATGCTCTTAATGCATTTGGTGAGGTATTCATGAAGCAGACTCTTGCATCAGGTGTAATACCACAGATCACAGCTATATTTGGTACATGCGGTGGTGGTGCAGCACTTATACCTAATCTCACAGACGTAACATTTATGACTAAGGAAGGAGCAAAGCTCTTTGTTAACAGTCCAAATGCACTGGATGAGAACCGTGCAGAGAAGCTTGACACTGCAGCAGCAGATTATGTTGCAGAGAACACAGCAAATGTTGACGCAGTATACGACACAGAGGCAGAGCTTCTCGGTGCAGTTAGAACTATGGTAGGTCTTCTTCCATCAAACAATGAGGATGATGGCGACTGCGCAGTATGTGAGGATGATGTGAACAGAATCATTCCAGATCTTGCTACAAAGGCAGGAGATGTGAAGGCTGTTATAGCTGATATCACAGATGATGAGTTTGTATTCGAGCTCAAGAAGGATTTTGCAGATGACGTTGTTACTGCATTCATCAGACTTAACGGCGAGACAGTCGGTGTTGTCGGAAACCAGAAGGATGTCATGACAACAGCCGGTGCATATAAGGCAGAGGATTTCGTAAAGCTTTGTGATTCATTCAACATCCCTGTTGTTACACTTGTAAACATCAAGGGATTTGCAGCAACTGTAAAGGAAGAGAAGACTATCTCAAAGGCTGTTGCAAAGCTTACTTACGCTTATGCCAATGCAACAGTGCCAAAGGTAACTGTTATGCTTGACAAGGCATATGGTACAGCCTACACAGTTATGTGTTCAAAGGCTATCGGAGCTGATGTTGTATTTGCTTGGCCTAAGTCAGTTATCGGAACAATGGATCCAGAGATGGCTGTAAAGATCATGTATGAAGATGAGATCGCAGCAGCCGGTGACAAGCTTGCTTATATCAAGGATAAGAAGGCAGAGTACACAGAGGCACTTTCAGGTGCGCTGTCAGCAGCAAGAAGAGGATATGTGGATGATATTATCGAGCCTGATGCAACAAGAAAGAGAGTTATAGCAGCACTCGATATGCTTTTTTCAAAGAGTGAGGACAGACCATTCAAGAAGCATGGAACAATATAAAGGAGTGACAACTTAATGGAAAAGATAATAAAGAAAAAGTTATTATTGATAGTTTCTATGTTAGCTGTTACATTTGCACTTGCCGGATGTGCGTCTTCAGACAAGAAAGTGGAATTTGATTATGATCCAGACGAGCTCGCACAGATGGTACAGGATCAGGCTACACAGTATATGCAGGAGGCTTCGATCCCTGAGAAGTATAACTATTATATAGAGAAGGGCGAAGAGGCAGGAATGTCTGAGAGCGTTATAGACGCTATTAAGGTATTTGGAACTGTTGAGAAGGATTATGGTAAATTCATAGAGTTCAAATCTGACTATAAGTGTGAAGAGGTTGATGACAAGGTTATCGTAAGTGTATACGCTGAGTGTGCAGATCAGGAAGCTATAGTAAAGGCAACATTTGTTAACAACGAAGTAGAGTATGACCTTCAGAGATATATGGCTATAAATCAGTACAACTATACTGAAGATAATGTAGCTCAGGCACTCAAGGACAGTGGAGTATATCCATATACGATCTCTGAGTATGAGGTGTCTGCTAACCAGACAATGACGGATAAGATGAAGGCTGCCGGTGCAAATACAGTCATCGGTATGGGTATCGTGTTCATAGCACTTATCTTCATATCATTCATAATCTCACTTCTCAAATATGTTCCGGCTCTTTTAGATAAGGAGACAAGAGAGAAGAGAAAGGCAGAGAAGGCAAAGAAGGCTCTTGGAAGCGATGCAACATTAAATGTTGACAAGGAGGATGAGACTCCTGCAGGAAGCGTACCTGCTCCGGCTGGAATAGTAGACATTGTCAACACAGCAACCGGTGAGAGCGTTATGAACGATTCAGAGCTTGTTGCGGTTATATCAGCAGCAGTTATGGCAGCACAGGGTGGCAAGACAAGAGTTCGTGTAAACTATCCAAGTAACGATAAGTTGGTTGTAAGACCAAGAAAAAAGAATAAGAGATAATTATAGGAGGATAATTGTTATGAAGAATTATAGAATCACAGTTAATGGCACATCATACGATGTATCAGTTGAAGAATTATCAGGTGGCGCAGCTCCTGCAGCAGCACCTGTAGTAGCAGCAGCTCCAGTGGCAGCACCTGCACCAGCAGCACCTGCAGCTCCAGCACCAGCAGCAGGCGGAGCAGGAAGCATCAAAGTTTCATCACCTATGCCTGGTAAGATCCTTGCAGTAAAGGCAAATGTTGGCGATTCAGTAAAGAAGGGTCAGGTAATCCTTATCCTTGAGGCTATGAAGATGGAAAACGAAGTTGTTGCTCCGGAAGATGGTACTATCGCAAGTATAGACGTTACAGTAGGCGCTAGTGTTGAGTCAGGCGATACACTTGCAACACTCAACTAATTGCTTGAATTAGAATAAATCTTATAGGAGGAAACAACTAAATGGGCAGCACAATAGTTGACGTTTTGACAAATTTAGCTAATCAGACCGGTTTTGCAAGCCTTGACTGGAAGAACTACGTTATGATCCTTATAGCGTTTGTATTCATGTACCTTGCGATCGGAAAGGGCTTTGAGCCACTTCTTCTTGTCCCTATCTCATTTGGTATGTTTCTTGTAAACATGTTCCCAGATATTATGGCAGAGGGCGGCTTGTTACATTATTTTTACCTGCTTGATGAGTGGAGTATCTTACCTTCACTTATATTCATGGGCGTAGGTGCCATGACAGACTTTGGTCCGCTTATCGCGAACCCGAAGAGTTTCCTGCTTGGCGCTGCAGCTCAGTTCGGTATCTACACAGCTTACTTCCTTGCATTCCTTATGGGATTCAACGGTAAAGAGGCTGCGGCTATATCGATCATCGGTGGTGCAGATGGTCCTACATCTATCTACCTTGCCGGTAAGCTCGGCATGGGTGGAACTCTTCTCGGACCTATAGCAGTTGCGGCATATTCATATATGTCACTTGTACCTGTTATACAGCCACCTATCATGAAGGCTCTCACAACAAAGAAGGAGAGACTTGTTAGAATGCCACAGCTCAGACCTGTAACCAAGATCGAGAAGATCCTCTTCCCTATCATCGTTACACTTGTGGTAGTTCTTATCCTTCCAACAACAGCACCACTTGTAGGTATGCTGATGCTTGGTAACCTCTTTAGAGAGTGCGGCGTTGTTAAGCAGCTCACAGAGACGGCTTCAAACGCTCTTATGTATATCGTAGTTATCTTACTTGGTACTTCAGTAGGTGCTTCTACAAGTGCAGAGGCATTCCTCAAGCTTAGTACACTTAAGATAGTATTCCTTGGCCTTGTAGCATTTGCAGTTGGTACAGCAGCCGGAGTTCTCTTCGGTAAGCTTATGTGTTGGGCGACAAAGGGCAAGGTTAATCCGCTTATCGGTTCTGCTGGAGTATCAGCCGTTCCAATGGCAGCCAGAGTATCACAGAAGGTTGGAGCACAGTATGATCCTACAAACTTCCTTCTGATGAACGCTATGGGACCAAACGTTGCAGGTGTTATAGGTACAGCCGTAGCTGCAGGTACATTCCTTGCAATATTTGGAATTTAATCAGAATTTATATAATTATAGGAGGACGATAAAATGGCAGATAAGAAACCGATAAAGATTACGGAAACTGTACTGCGTGATGCACATCAGTCACTTATAGCTACTCGTATGACAACAGAGCAGATGCTTCCTATCATCGATAAGATGGATAAGGTTGGTTATCATTCAGTAGAGTGCTGGGGCGGTGCAACATTTGATGCATCACTCAGATTCCTTAAGGAGGATCCATGGGAGAGGCTCAGAAAGCTCAGAGATGGATTCAAGAATACAAAGCTGCAGATGCTCTTCAGAGGACAGAATATCCTCGGATACCGTCATTATGCAGATGATGTTGTAGAGTATTTCGTACAGAAGTCAATCGCAAATGGTATTGATATCATCAGAATATTTGACTGTCTGAACGATCTTAGAAACCTTCAGACATCAGTTAAGGCTTGTAACAAAGAGGGCGGACATGCCCAGGTAGCTCTTTCATATACACTCGGTGATGCATATACTCTGGATTACTGGAAGGATATGGCAAAGAGAATCGAGGATATGGGAGCAGATTCAATCTGTATCAAGGATATGGCCGGACTTCTTGTTCCAAATAAGGCTACAGAGCTTGTACAGGCGCTCAAGGATGGTTCAAGCCTTCCAATTCAGCTTCATACACATTACACATCAGGTGTAGCTTCAATGACATACCTCAAGGCTGTAGAGGCCGGATGTGATGTCATCGATACAGCAATCTCACCTCTTGCGCTTGGTACATCACAGCCTGCAACAGAGGTTATGGCCAAGACATTTGAGGGAACAGAGTTTGATCCAGGTCTGGATCAGAAGCTTCTGGCTGAGATAGCAGACTACTTCAGACCACTCAGAGAAGAGTGGATTGCAAGCGGTCTCTTAAATCCAAAGGTTCTTGGCGTTAACGTTAAGACACTTCTCTACCAGGTACCTGGTGGAATGCTTTCAAACCTCGTATCACAGCTCAAGGAGATGGGTGCTGAGGATAAGTTTGAGGCCGTTCTTGAGGAGGTTCCAAGAGTTCGTAAGGACTATGGTGAGCCACCACTTGTTACTCCTTCAAGCCAGATCGTTGGTACACAGGCAGTTCTCAACGTCGTAACAGGCGAGAGATACAAGATGTGTACAAAGGAGTCAAAGGCACTTGTACGTGGCGAGTATGGTCAGTCAGTAAAGCCTGTTGATCCAGAGGTTAAGAAGAAGGTTATCGGCGATGAGGAGCAGATTACATGTCGTCCAGCAGATCTTCTTGAGAACGAGCTCGACAAGATCGAGAAGGAGATGATCCAGTACAAGAAGCAGGATGAGGATGTACTCACATATGCACTGTTCCCACAGGTTGCAACTGACTTCTTCAAGTACAGAGAGGCTCAGGATAAGAAGGTCGATGTCACACTTGCTGACAAGGACAGCACAGCTTATCCAGTTTAATAACTGAATTCATAAGGTCAGATATATAAATGATCATAAAAAGGGACGGAGCTCCGCGAGCGGAGTCTCTGTCCTTTTGTTTAATATATGGAGATAATATGACAGGAAAAATAGTGGTTGTAGGAGCAGGAGCTGCAGGGGTAATGGCTGCACTGACAGCGGCACAGAAGAATAAGGTCATTCTCATTGAAAAGAATGACAGGATCGGAAAAAAGTTATTTATAACAGGTAAGGGACGCTGCAATGTGACAAATGCATGTGACGCCGACGGATTTTTTAATTCAGTGGTCACGAACAGCAAGTTTATGTACAGCTCCTTTTATACATTTGACAACAATATGATAATGGACTATCTGGAGAAGGCCGGATGTCCGCTCAAGATAGAACGCGGAGGAAGAGTGTTCCCGACAAGCGATCATTCTTCAGACGTTATAGGAGCATTCAAGACTCTTATAAACAGAAATAAAAATATAAGTCTGCATTTGAATACGAAGGTTACAGGAATCAATATAGAGGATGGCAGGATAAAGAGTGTTGACGTGTCGGGAGGTAATGGCGGATCAGGTGATGACAGGATATACTGTGATGCTGTTATAATCTGTACCGGCGGAAGATCGTATCCACTCACGGGATCGACCGGAGACGGATACAGACTGGCAGAACATATGGGGCACACGATAAAGCCGTTAAGTCCATCGCTGGTTCCGTTTGAGATAGAAGAGAAATGCTGCTCCATGATTATGGGACTGTCGCTTAAAAACGTGGCACTTCACATAAGCAGTGGAAAGAAGAAAATATTTGACGAACAGGGGGAGATGCTGTTTACCCACTTTGGTATCAGCGGGCCTTTGGTGATCAAAGCCTCCGCATATATGCACAGGTATCTTGGAAAAGATATAGACATGTACATAGATCTGAAGCCGGCTATGGACAGGGATATGCTTGATGCCAGACTCCTCAAGGATTTCAAGAAATATGCAAACAAAGACTTTAAGAATTCTCTCGGAGATCTGCTTCCGATCAAGATGATAGATGTGGTTGTGGAGAGATCCGGTATCGATCCGTATAAGAAGGTCAACTCAGTGACCAGGGAAGAGAGACAGAGACTTATAGATGTTCTGAAGGAGTTCAGACTCACATTTGTGGGGCTTCGCGGATATGATGAGGCTATAATCACAAGAGGCGGAGTGAGCGTAAAAGAGGTAAATCCTTCCACCATGGAGTCTAAGCTTGTGGGGGGCGTGTATTTTGCCGGAGAACTGCTGGACATCGATGCGCTGACAGGTGGATTTAACCTGCAGGTGGCGTGGTCGACTGGATATCTGGCTGGACTTTCTGCTTCCGAGAGTTTACAATAAGCGTGGACGACAGTCAATTTAATTACAGGGAGACGAAGATATGAATATAGCAATAGATGGACCTGCAGGTGCAGGCAAAAGCACGATAGCAAAAAAGGCGGCAGGCGAGCTTGGTTTTATATATGTGGATACAGGTGCCATGTACAGGGCAGTGGCTGTATATCTCACTGAAAACGATATATCTGCCAGCGATGAAGACCTGGTGGAGAAAAGCATAGCGGACATTTCCGTGGAGATAAAATATGAGGATGGAGCACAGCAGGTCTACCTTAATGGCGAGAATGTAACCGGAAAGCTGAGAACTGAAGCTGCCGGTAATATGGCTTCAAAGGCATCTGCACTTCCATGCGTCAGGGAAAAGCTTCTGTCACTCCAGAGGGATCTCGCTGCTTCAAATGATGTTGTCATGGATGGAAGGGATATAGGAACAAATATACTTCCTTCAGCAGAGCTCAAGATATACCTTACCGCCTCTTCGGCAGTGAGGGCCCAAAGAAGATATGACGAGCTTGTTGCAAAGGGTGCTGAGAATATTGATATAGAGAAGATAGAGCAGGATATAATCCAGAGGGACAAGCAGGATATGGAGAGAAAAACAGCTCCTTTAAAGAGGGCTGATGATGCGGTTCTTATCGACAGCTCAGATATGACAATAGAGCAGGTTACAGACACTATAGTCGGACTTGCAAGAGAGAGAATGTAATACAGGTGGTTTAGATATGGAGATATTACTTGCAAAGAGTGCCGGATTCTGCTTTGGAGTTCAGCGTGCGGTGGATACAGCATACGAACATGCTGACGAGGAAAATGTGTATACTTATGGTCAGATAATACACAATGAAGAGGTGGTTGGTGACCTTGCAAAGCACGGAGTGCAGGTGATCGACAGTGATGACGAATTGCATGAGATAAAAGACAGCAAGGTCATAATCAGATCCCATGGCGCTGAGAAAAGGATATATGATATTCTGGAGGCTGGTGGGAATACGGTAATAGATGCGACCTGTCCATTTGTCAAGAAGATACACAACATAGTGCGCGAGGAAGGCCAGAAAGGAAATACAGTTGTCATCATAGGTGACTCAAGCCATCCCGAGGTGAAAGGAATCGTGGGTTGGTGTGTAGAGCCTCCAGTAGTCATAGGCTCCGAGGAGGAGGCTGAGTCTTTTGTTAGAAAATGTATTGACGGAGAGGTCAAAACAGCAGATAATATATCGATAGTTAGTCAGACAACTTTTAATTACAGAAAATTTAATTATATTGTTGATATTATTCGAAATAAATTGTATAATGTTACTGCTTATAAGACTATCTGTAATGCTACGTCTGTGCGTCAAAGGGAGGCGCAGGAGATTGCATCAAAGGTAGATGCCATGATTGTTATAGGTGGTCGGAACAGCTCTAATACTCAGAAGTTATATGAGATTAGTAAAAAAGAATGTGAGAATACTTACTATATACAGACACTCGTTGATTTGGATTTGACTACTTTTGAATCCGTTAGTAGGGTAGGTATTACAGCTGGGGCATCTACCCCAAACAAAATTATTAAGGAGGTTCATGGTAGGATGGACGAGATGAATTTTGAAGAATTATTAAAGAATGATGAGAGCAGAGTCTCAATCAAGACAGGAGAGATAGTAGAAGGTAGAGTTATCGATGTTAAGCCTGATGAGATTCTTGTAGACATCAGCTACAAGTCAGATGGTATTATTCCTAGAAGCGAGTATACCAACACACCTAATGCAGATCTGACAGAGCTTGTACATGTTGATGATCCGATCACAGCCAAGGTTGTTAAGACAAACGACGGCGAGGGATCAGTTCTTCTCTCATACAAGAGAGTTGCTGCAGAGAAGGCTAATGAGAAGCTTGAGGCTGCTCTTGAGTCAGGAGAGATCCTTACAGGTAAGGTTGTTCAGGTTGTAAGCGGTGGACTTAACGTTATGTACGATGAGACAAGAGTATTTATCCCTGCTAGTCTTGTTTCAGATACATATGAGAAGAATCTTGACAAGTACCTTGATCAGGATATCGAGTTCGTACTCACAGAGTACCAGCCAAAGAAGAGAAGAATCATTGGTAACAGAAAGCATATCGTTGCAGCAAGAAAGGCAGAGGCTGCAAAGGCTCTGTTCGATAGAATAGAAGTTGGAATGACAGTTGAGGGCGTTGTAAAGAACGTTACAAGCTTTGGTGCATTCATAGATCTCGGTGGAGCAGACGGACTTCTTCACATCTCAGAGATGTCATGGGGAAGAGTTGACGATCCTAAGTCAGTTCTCAAGGTTGGTGATACTGTTAAGGCATTCATCAAGAACATTGACGGTGAGAAGATTGCGCTCAGCCTTAAGTTTGATGATACAAACCCATGGCTTAACGCAGCAGAGAAGTATGCTCCTGGAACAGTAGTTACAGGTAAGGTAGCAAGAATGGCTGATTTCGGTGCATTCATCGAGCTTGAGCCAGGTGTTGACGCACTTCTCCATGTATCACAGATCTCATATGAGCATGTTAATAAGCCAGAGGATGTATACAAGGTAGGCGATGAGGTTGAGGCAGTTGTTGTTGAGTGCAATGCAGATGACAAGAAGATCAGTCTCAGCGTAAAGGAATTACTTCCAGCTCCAGAGTATACAGATGATGTAGCAGAGGACACAGAGGAGTAATCTGATATATAGACAGTCAAGAAAACCGTAGTCGATAAAGACTACGGTTTTTTTATGCCAGAATATTTATATCAGAATAGTTTGTTCAGGACTGCAAGGATATAGGTGTGGGATTGCTCGCCTGTTTCGTGCATTTCAGTGCAGTCTGCAAGAAAATGGTTTCCATTAAGATCTGTATCATAGAATATCTTCCCACGAAATCCCGGTGGACAGGGTATGAAGCAACCGGTCTTGGTGGTGAAGGCGTTCTCCTTTGTCGCCTTTTCCTTGTGGGAATCATCGACGTATGCCGCCATGGACTTGTGTATTGCCATGTGTTCCATCGGAAGGTAATAATAATTTTTATAGTCCTTGAAGAAATATTTCATTTCTACATTTTGTGCCTTTGGAACGACTATATGCATATGCGTATCATTTGCATTAACCAGAATCCCATTCAGGGATTCCGTGATACGGCATGGAAGCTTTGGAATGGAGCAGTTGTATGTTATTGAATCGATGGTATCGGAAATATCCTCTATCTGAAATTCCTCAGGTATATGAGGGATATTCACAAATTCAGATATAGATATAAGCCCTCTTATATCATCATGGTTATGGGTGAGCATATCGTCAAGCAGAGATTCATCATGTGAACCCAGATAATGCTTGTAGGCCGATATAAGATCGCCTCCTGATATAAAAGTATTTCTCTGGAAGTCGACCAGATGCTCTATGTCAAACTGTTTAGCCGAGTCCAGACGCAGAAGCTTTTTGTACTTTCTGGTTGTTCTATATATATCTACGCTCTGTATATCGCTAAGAGCAGTGTCCACGTCGAATTGCTCCATCTTTTTCAGCAAGTAGGGGATGTCAAAGGTATCGCCGTTGTATGACACCAGTATTTTGTGATTCTTTAGGATCTGTTCAAAATGGGACAGCATTTCAGGCTCTGAAGTTCCGTTGTCATTGAATATCAACTGTGTGCGAAATGCACTGTCTGAGAAATATGAACATCCGATCAGATAGAGATCCGAACGTTTGGCGCTGAGGCCGGTTGTTTCTATATCAAAATAGAGTATATCCGACAGCTCGTCCGATATGTGAGCTGTATCTACATTTATGTCTTCAGTATATTCAAAAATTTTCATAATGGCTCCTTTTGGTTCCTTGCGTAAGGTACATTATAGAACATGCATTGTTCTGCAATATATATAGTAGCTGTCGTTTTTCAAAAAAGCAAACATATATTCACAATTGATAAATAATATGATATAATTACGAAGATTTAATGTCGGTTTCTATGCGATTTTGAGATGCCGTCATATATTACAGGACAGGAAAAGTTAACGGATGATTTCATATATTCGAGGAGCACTTGAAATAAAGGGTGACAATTATATAGTGATCGAGTGTGGTGGAATAGGGTATCAGCTCATGGTATCCGGAAAGTTTATGGAGAAGCTTCCACCGGTACATTCAGAGATAAAAGTAAGCACATACATGTATATACGCGAGGATGAGATAAGTCTGTTTGGCTTTGAGAACGCAGATGAACTCAATGTGTTCAAGATACTGCTGGGAGTGAGCGGTGTGGGGCCAAAGGTAGCCATGTCTCTTCTGTCAACACTCACCGTGAACGAGCTCAGGCTTGCGGTCATATCTGAGGATGTAAAGGCCATATCAAAGGCTAATGGAATCGGGGCAAAGGGCGCTTCGAGGATCATTCTGGAGCTCAAGGATAAGCTGAGCATGGAGGATATGATAGATGCAGCATACAATGATTCGGTTGCTGTGCAGACCGCTGCAGGCGATGTTAGAACAAATGTCATATCGGCTCTCACAGCACTTGGATATTCAGGTGTTGAGGCGGGACGTGCTGTTTCGCGTGTAGATGGTTCAGCGGATATGGATGAGGAGCAGCTCCTTAAGGCGGCACTCAGATTTATGATATAGATTATTGATCAGATAGGTAGAAAAAATGGGCAGAATTATTTCAACAGAAAGCTTGGACATAGAAGAACAGAAAAGTGAATATAATCTCAGACCTCAGTATCTGTCGGAGTATATTGGACAGAAAAAGGTCAAGGATAATCTGCACATATTCATAGAGGCGGCGAAGAAGAGAAATGAGCCACTGGATCATCTGCTTCTGTATGGACCGCCGGGACTTGGTAAGACGACGCTGTCGACCATTGTGGCAAATGAGATGGGGGTAAATATCAAGATCACCTCGGGACCTGCCATAGAAAAGCCCGGTGAGCTTGCCGCGATACTCAACAATCTGTCGGACAACGACATTTTGTTTATCGATGAGATACACAGACTCAGCACACAGGTTGAGGAGGTGCTCTATCCGGCTATGGAGGATTACGCAATAGATGTTGTGATAGGCAAGGGCGCAGGTGCAAGGTCGATCAGACTTGATCTGCCAAGATTTACCCTGATAGGTGCAACGACGAGGGTCGGAATGTTGTCGGCTCCCCTAAGGGACAGATTTGGAATGGTGGACAAGCTGGAATTTTATACCCATGACGATCTGAGAGAGATAGTGATGAGGTCTGCGGAGGTTCTTGGAGTTGACATAGACGAGGAGGGTGCACTTGAGATCGCAAGAAGATCAAGAGGTACACCGAGACTTGCGAACAGACTTCTCAAGCGCTGCAGGGATTATGCTGAGGTGTGTCATGACGGCCATATAGATCACGATGTTGCTAAGGCCGCTCTGGACAAGCTTCAGGTCGATTCCATGGGACTGGACGTGAACGATAGAAATATATTAATGACAATGATAGAGAAATTTGCAGGAGGGCCTGTCGGTCTGGATACGCTGGCGGCGGCTGTCGGTGAAGATCCGGGTACGATAGAGGATGTGTATGAGCCTTATTTCATAATGAACGGTTTCATAAACAGAACTCCCCGGGGAAGAGTTGTCACTGATCTATGTTACAGACATTTTGGACTGGATGCATTTATAAAGGATAAGTAAAGGAGAATGGGATATGGCACAGAAAAATGATATCAAGGTGGTAATCAACAATAAAGTATATACATTGAGCGGCCAGGAGAGCGAAGATTATCTCCAGAATGTGGCGACATATATCAATGGCAAGATAGCAGAATGCCAGTCATCTGAAGCGTACAGGAGATTTAATGCAGAGTATCAGAATGTTCTGCTTGCACTGAATATAGCCGATGACTACTTTAAGGCAAAGGATCAGGTCAATCAGATGCTCACCGAGGATGACGACAAGGATAAGCAGATATATGATCTGAGACACGAGGTTATCGAGGTGCAGATAAAGTATGAGTCTGCACAGAAGATGATAGAGGAATACAAAGAGAAGATAAGTGAACTTCAGAGACAGATCATAAAACTTGAAGCGGAGAAAAATGTTAAATAAGACTGAAATTTTAGCACCGGCGGGCAATACGGAGGCGGTGAGGGCTGCGGTCAATGCATATGCAGACGCAGTATATCTTGGAGGCAGTATGTTCAGTGCCCGGGCATTTGCCGGTAATTTTGATGAAAAAGAATTGCTTGACACCATAGACTATTGTCACAGGTTCGGTGTCAAGGTCTATATGGCGATCAACACACTGCTTAAGAATGAAGAAATACAAAGGCTCACATCATATGTGGAGCCTTATTACAGGCAGGGCGTGGATGGAATAATCGTACAGGATATGGGAGTTGTCTCTGTTCTGGGTAAGTCATTTCCTGACCTTCCACTGCACGGAAGTACACAGCTCAGCGTGTCCAGTTCACAGGGCGCTGCGTTTCTGAAAAGCATAGGCATGACCAGATTTGTGCCATCGAGAGAATTGTCATTGTCAGAAATCACAGAGATCAAGAAAAATGTTGATATAGAGGTGGAGACATTTGTCCACGGAGCAATGTGTTACAGCTATTCCGGAAGGTGCCTGATGAGCAGCTTTGCCGGAGGAAGAAGCGGTAACAGGGGAAGGTGCGCCCAGCCGTGCAGAAAGCAGTATGCCTCGAATGGTGTAAATGAGTACATGCTCAGCCTGAAGGATATGTGCATGTTAAAGAGTCTGGGCAAGCTCATAGATGCGGGAATTGATTCTTTCAAGATAGAGGGAAGAATGAAAAAGCCAGAGTATGTGGCTGCAACCGTGACTGCGTACCGTGAGGTCAGAGATGCTTATCTGGCGGGGGAGTCAGTGGAGAAACTGGCAGAGGAGCAGGAAAAGAAGCTTCTCGACATATATAACAGGGGCGGATTCTACTCGGGTTATTATTACACATCCAATGGCAAAAAGATGCTTGCGAACAGCAGACCCAACCATACAGGAATTAAGGTTGGGCGTGTGAATGCAGTAGAAAAGCCATATGTGGATATAAAGCTTGACGAGAATGTATCCGCAGGCGATGTCCTTGAGATAAGAGGCAGAAATGGCGATGTGGAGCTCACATGCAATGTGGCGGCGAAAGCGGGAAAGAATGTCAGACTTAAGGCGAAGTCATTCAGGAGCATAGCAAAGTTTAACTATGTATACCGTACAAGAAACGGTAAGCTTTTGGAAGATATACAGAATGATATAATAAATGCCGACAGGAAGATAGAGCTCGCTGCACATGTCAGTGCGCATGCGGGTCAGCCGTTAGAGCTTAAGCTTTCAACTGTAGATGGAAAGTGTTCTGTCTCAGTCATGGGACCTGTGTGTACACAGGCACTTAACAAGCCTGTCGCAGAGTCACAGATAGTTGACAAGATCAAAAAGACAGGTGGTACAGATTATGTGCTCGGGGATATAACTGCTGATGTATCTGACGACCTGTTTGTACAGATAAGCGCAGTGAACAACCTGAGGCGAGAGGCACTTGAACAACTTGGACTGCAGATCTCACAGAGTTACAGGCGGGATGGCGGTGCAGTAAGAACTGACCTGCCTGGTGCTGAAAGGCCTCTTAAAAATGTGAAAAACAACACTGTTCACGGTGTTACAGTTGGAGTGTCGGACGCTGACCATGTAAATATTGTTAAGAATTATAAATGGGTCAGCAATGTGATAGTAGATTATAATGTCAGAAAATATGCAGATGAGTTGAAGCAGTCCGGATTCAGAGTGATCCTTGCTCTGCCTGAGGTATTGCGGCAGAGGGAGCTTGACAGATATTCAGGCCTTTCCGGTGAACTTGGTTCATTTGACGGTGTGATGATCAGAAATTATGACGAGCTGAGAATTCTAAAGAAGTTGGACTATAAGGGACTCGTGATCGCAGATGCCAGTCTCTATGCGTATAATGACAATGCGTTTGATTTTTATAGAGAGAATATGGGTGATGTGTGCTTTATGTGCTCAAACGAGCTCACACTTGATGAGATACATGGTCTTTCATATGAGACACTCATAAAGCTCTATGGTCATCAGAAGGTTATGATCACTGCAAACTGTATAGTTGGTAATTACATGAACGGCTGTGCCTCAAGGAAGATGTCCCGGAATGTCCTGACGGATGACAGGGGAAACAGATTCTATGTCAGAAATGACTGTGCGCACTGCTATAACATTATATATAATGGTGTTCCTACAAATATGATAGACAGACTGGCTGAAACCGGTATTTCAGATAAAGACTGTTATATTGAATTTACAATTGAGGATACTAATAAAGTGAAGGATATAATGGACAGTCTGGAGCTTGCCCTGTCAGGGGAAAAAGCGGTATCCATGTCTGTAGATCAGTATACCAGGGGACATTATTACAAAGGAATCGATTAAGACTTTTTGATAAAGGTGGAAACATGATAACAATAGTAACGGAGATAGCGAAGTATTTGATCATATTTTTTATGGTTTTATACACCGTAAAATGCTTTACGGTTTTAAAGCCTGTGCCTGCCGATAAGAAACGGCGGGCGCTTAATGTACAGATATTTTATGTGTTCATGATACACTTTCTTTGCTATCTGACATTATATCTGCATTATGAGAAGAAGAGCATACTTATATTTTATCTGCTGCAGATGATAGTATCCATAACATATATGGTTTCATATCATGCCATTTATAAGGGCTCATCGAGACTTATAACGAACAATATGTCATTCCTTCTTCTCATAGGTTATGTCATGCTGACAAGACTTGATTTTGACCTGGCGAAGAAGCAGTTTATATTTGCCACGATCATGTTGGTGGTGACGGCATTTGTGCCGTTGTTCGTGGTAAAGTTCCCGCAGATAAAGAAATGGAATATATTCTATGCGGTGTTTGGTATAGGCTTCCTGTGCACGGTGTTCATCCCGCATGTGGGAGTTGATAAATATGGTTCAAACAACTGGATAAGCATAGGCGGAATATCGATGCAGCCTATGGAGATAGTCAAGATCATATTTGTATTCTTCCTTGCCAGCTCATTTGAAAAGGCAAAGAACTTTAAGGATATGATGAAAACAATCTGTGTAGCAGGACTTTTCATGCTGGTTCTGGTGGCGGAGACGGATCTCGGTGGTGCGGTGATCTTTTTCATGGTATTTGTCATGATGCTGTACCTTGCCACTGGTAAGCACAGCATACTCATAGGCGGAGGCCTCGGAGGTTCGGTTCTTGCTGTGGTTGGATATATGCTTTTGAAGGATCATTTCAGCCATGTCACCATGAGAATCGATGCATGGCTTAACCCGATTGAATATATAGATGGAAGTGGATATCAGGTTGCACAGAGTCTGTTTGCGATAGGCTCGGGCGGATTCGAGGGATCGGGTCTGTGCCAGGGACTTCCGACATCGATACCGGTCGTGTCCAGTGATTTTATATTTGCTGCGATATGTGAGGAGCTTGGAGTTATATTTGGACTCTGCCTGCTTCTTATGTATCTGAGCTGCTTCATATATTTCATCAATATATCGATGAAGATAAGAGATGCTTTTTATAAGAATGTAGCCTTTGGTTTTACAATATGCTTCATATTCCAGATATTCCTGAACGTTGGCGGTGTTGTGAAATTCATACCATCTACAGGTGTGACGCTGCCGCTTGTGAGCTGTGGAGTGAGCTCGGTTGTCAGCACACTCATTATATTTGGAATAATTCAGGGCATATGTGTATTAGAGAACAGTGGAGTTGATAAAAATGTCAGACAGGAAAGTATCAGCAGGGAAGAGTGGCCAGAGACCCCAGTCGCGGTCAGGGGTCAGTCAAACAGCGGTGAAAAACAACGCAAACAGAAAAAGCCAGTCCAGCGCAAAGCAAAGACAGGATACGACAGGAAAGAGACGAACTCAGATGAATTCTGGGGAGAATAGTGACATTCTGGACAAGAAGACAAATGACAAAAAGAATGTGCCTGTTCTGGTTATAACATATTTTGTTGTCATAATCTTTATCTGTATGTTTGCATATATTATCGTGTTTATGGTGAGGGATTCGAGAACATTCATCGCCAATTCGTACAATGGCAGACAGTCTCTCTATGCGGAGAAGATTAAGAAGGGAAGCATCATATCCAGTGATGGAAATGTTCTTGCGGAGACGCTTACGGACGATGATGGAAACGAGTACAGAAATTATCCATATTCCAATGTGTTCGCACATGTTGTCGGATATGACAGCAACGGACAGGCGGGACTTGAGATGAGCTCCGCGTATTATCTCCTGACATCAAACCAGAACATAATCACGCAGACATACAACAAGCTCAGGAATGAGAAGAGTCTGGGAAACAATGTCATAAGTACACTGAATACCACGCTGCAGAGCACGGCTTACGATGCACTGGGATATAATGACGGCGCTGTTGTGGTCATGGAACCGGATACCGGAAAGATCCTTGCCATGGTCTCAAAGCCTGATTTTGATCCGAACTATATAGACAGTGTGATAGAGGATTCACAGGATTCTGACAGCTCTTATCTGTTGAATCGTGCAACACAGGGTCTGTATCCACCTGGTTCAACCTTCAAGGTACTCACGGCTCTGGAGTATATTCATGAGAACAGCAATTATCAGAAATATTCGTATGAGTGCGAGGGCGAGGATATATTTGACGGAGTACAGATACACTGCTCAGATTATGCGGTTCATGGAACTGTGGATCTGGCGGACTCACTGGCGAAATCTTGTAACACTTCATTTGCCAATATAGGAATGAAGCTCAACAAGCAGTCGTACAAGGATCTGTGTGAGAAGTTCCTGTTCAACAAGGATCTTCCTTATGACGGATATTACAGAAAATCAGTATTCGAGTTAAATGCAACCTCAGATGATTCGGAGATACCGCAGACAGCCATAGGACAGGGCGACACACTTATAACACCTCTGCACAGTGCCATGATCATGAGCACCATAGCAAACGGAGGAGTCATGATGTCCCCATATCTCATCGACAGGATAGAGACATGCGATGGCAATCTTGTAAAGACATTCAAGCCGAACACCTACGGTAAGATCATATCTGCATCTGACGCAAGACTTCTGAAGGATCTTATGCTTGGCGTAACATCATATGGTACGGCATCGGATGCATTTGCAGATTGCTCATATACCATAGCCGGAAAGACAGGTACTGCGGAGTTCAACGACAACATGGATTCACATTCGTGGTTTGTTGGATTCTCAAATGTTGATGATCCGGATATTGTCGTATGTGTCATAGTTGAGAATGCAAGCTCAACTGGAGCTTCAGCAAAGTATATTGCCAGACAGCTCTTTGACGCATACTATAATTATGTGAAATAATTGCACAAAATGATGCGCATGCCCTTAATACATGATCATATTTACTTTAAAAATAACTTGACATATGATATACTGACTTCAAGTTTTAATTACACACCCGGAAGAAACAGGAGGAATTGCAGTGATAGAAGCAACAAGCTGTGGAGGGGTGGTAATCTTCAGAGGAAAAGTATTGTTGTTGTATAAGAATTACAAGAACAAATACGAAGGATGGGTTCTCCCCAAGGGAACTGTTGAAAAGGGCGAGGAGCATGATGAGACCGCCTTGCGAGAAGTGAAAGAGGAGACAGGTGTAAGCGCATCTATAATCAAATACGTGGGAAAGAGCAATTACACTTTTAACACGGCATTTGATGTGGTAAATAAGGATGTTCATTGGTATCTCATGATGTCTGACAGCTATTACAGCAAGCCACAGAGAGAAGAGTATTTCGTGGATTCCGGTTACTACAAATACCATGAAGCCTACCACCTTCTGAAATTTCCTAACGAGAAGCAGATACTTGAACAGGCATATTCAGAGTATGTTGATCTTAAGAAAAAGAATCTGTGGGGAAACAAGAAGTATTATTAATCAACAAAAGGACTTCTGTATGCAGGTACAGAAGCCTTTTTAGTTTTCTTTTGAGGGTAAGACATGAATAAAAAGAATGCAGGCAGATCAAAACAAAAGAAAAAGAGAACAGCAAAGGATATAGTTCTGGATATACTGCTGGTCGTTTTTTTACTTATAGCAGTTGGAAGCGGGGCGTATCTTGGAAGATACTATTATATTGCAAAGAATGCGCAGAATAACTTCAATGACCTTAAAGGAATGCTCGATACCGATGGGGATGATACCGAAAAGGTTACGGTGGAGGTCTCGGATAAAAGTAAAGACAAGGTCGAGAAAAAGATACTCAAGAAATTTGAGAAGTTATACGAGAAGAACAGTGATATTGCCGGGTGGCTCACGATCGATGGCACGACCATAGATTATCCGGTCATGTACACTCCTGATGACAACGATTATTATCTGCATCTGGACTTCGATAAGAACTGGAGTGATCCGGGTACACCGTTCATAGACGCGAACTGCAGACCGTTTGATGACAGAACAGACAATATTCTCATATACGGACATAACATGAAGTCGGGAATAATGTTCAGAGAGCTGCTTCAGTATGAGGACGAGAGCTTTTATAAGAAGCATAAGAATATCAAGTTTGACACGTTGTATGGGACCGGAACATACGAGGTCATCGGTGCATTCCGATCGGAGATATATCCTGACGAAGACACGGAGCACTATCATTATTATGAGTTCTTTGACGCTTCGGATAAGACGGAATTTGATGAATATATTGATTTTGTCAAGTCAAACACATCATATGACAGCGGGGTTACTGCGGAGTACGGCGATGAACTGATCACCCTTTCAACCTGTGCCTCACACACTGAGGATGGCAGATTTGTTGTGGTTGCACGAAGGATAACAGGGGATGATAAGTAGTTGACACTAAATGGGGCATGTGTTAATATAACAAATGTCGCAAGCGCCGGCTTGTCGGAATTGGCAGACGAGGCAGACTCAAAATCTGTTGGTGGCAACATCGTGCGGGTTCAAGTCCCGCAGCCGGCATTATATTGAGCCTGAAACCTGAGTAGAATCAAGGGTTTCAGGCTCTTTTGGTATACGTGGGAATAAGATCTTGATATGAATGGGCGGTGATATATTATGATGAGTAGAAAGGTAAAACAGCAGGTGAATTCGGCTGTGAATGAGTTGGATATGAATCTGGCGAACAACTACAAGGATCTGGCGCATAAAGCCTTGAAGGAACTTGATGAGCTGGTTACGAAGCTTAATGAGGAGGGGCAGCTCAAGGAAAAGGACTACACCAAACTGAGGGATAAAGTGGATGATTACAAGAGACGTATGGCGGGATATCATCACTGACAGTATGTCATAATGACATAATATCGTCACTGAAAGATTATGACCGGGAGACTGCAGAACAACGGATGTATGCAGCTTCCCGGTCATATTTGTCTGTGTGTATCAGTATTGCTTCATTATCTCTCTGCGAAGCTTTTTGATTATCCTTTTTTCCAGCCTGGATATGTAGGACTGGGATATTCCCAGGAGATCAGCCACCTCCTTCTGAGTCTTTTCTACCCCACCTATGGTGTTTATTCCATACCGCAGTTCTATGATGGTGCGTTCCTTTTCACAGAGCTTTGATATGGCATTGTCGAGGAGATTGTAGTCTACCTCTGTCTCCAGATCACGGTAGACTACGTCCTCATCCGTTCCCAGAATGTCGGACAGAAGCAGTTCGTTGCCGTCCCAGTCAACATTCAGCGGTTCATCAATGGACACCTCTGTTCTGAGCTTGCTGTTGCGACGGAGAAACATGAGTATCTCATTTTCAATACATCTTGATGCGTAGGTAGCAAGCTTTATGTTTTTGTCATTTTTGAAGGTGTTTATGGCCTTGATGAGACCGATCGTGCCTATGGATATCAGATCCTCAATTCCGACACCCGTGTTGTCAAATTTTTTAGCAATGTATACGACAAGCCGCAGATTTCGCTCTATCAGCATTTTCTTTGCGGAATCCGACTGGTTGTTTGTGAGTTCGTTTATGACCACGGCCTCCTCGTGGGGCTCCAGCGGGGCGGGAAGTACCTCGGTTCCTCCAATATAATATATATCTTTGCCGCTTTTCAGGGAGCGCAGTGAAATATTGCTGGCAACAGTAAATTTGAAGTCGTTACCCCTTATTGTGTTTAACATGTCTTTTGCCTCTTTTCATATAATATTTGCTTAAAAGAATACATTTGTCTGTGTGAAGTATATTAAATGTATTTGGGCTGATACCGATCAGTGGTCTGTGTTCCATGTATGAGCTGTCGATGAACATGTAGTCAATGTCCATGGCGAGCATAAGCTGATTTCCGGAGCATATCGTATTGTAGGGAATTATGTGTATTCCGGCCGGAATGTCATCACGGTAATCATAGTCATATATGGAAGACGGTTTTTTGATGTAGTCATCGAGCAGTGGAGTCAGTTCCGGTGGAGCCAGTTCGATGGCTACGGCGTATGTAGTCACGGCGACGTTGCGTCCTGTGAGATTGCATCTTAGCGTGTTACCTGTGTCCAGGTAACCGATAGCATTGGTGATCCTTGAATGTCTGCCTAGTAATACATTTGTCAGAAAGTTCAAATAATTCACTTCTTTTCATGTAGTGCAATTGGAATTATATATGTGTGCCGGTAAGAAAATGGTCGTATTACAATAAATGAAGCATCGATATTTCGATTGAATTTTTAATTTGTTGATGGAAATGTGGTTAAGTTTTTCAATATACGACTATATATTTGAAAAATGTGTATAAATCTGTGGATAATGTGGAAAAGTGCTAAAACATCCCAAAAAGTGCGAAATAAGCAAACAATTTGCGACATAGAGCGATATTTTGTGTAATATAATGATAAAAAATGAGAAATGTATATGTATGGATGACAAAATAAGTCCTGAACTTAAACTTGCCATGGATGCGGATGGTTACATGCCGTACAGCAGTCTTTATCTTGGATATAACGCATCCGATGATTCGTGGATGCTGATAATCAGACATTCCGGTGACATAGATGATCTTGAGGGAGATATTCTGAATAGCTGCGTTTATCTGCTCGGGGGATGTGCCATAGTGAACGTGTATTCCTACAATATAAAAAGGCTTCAGGAGGAGCCGAGGGTACTTTATATCGATAAAGCTCAATATTACAGTTATGGTGCGGGTGTCGCCTATGACAGATACATATCCTGCATAACGGAAAATTTCATGTCGAAGTATGGGCTCACAGGCGAAGGCGTATGTATCGGAATTATAGATAGCGGCGTGAATATCCTCAACCGGGAATTTGCAGATGACGCCGGCTCCAGAATAGTCATGTATTGGAACCAGAATACAGATTATGAAAGGACTTACCCAAACCGCTATGGTCTTGGACGGATATATGATCAAAGTGAGATCGGGCAAATGTATGAGGACAGGCGGCTGCCCGGTGTCATGGGAGAGCAGCACGGTACGGAGGTTGCATCTGTGGCCGCCGGGAGCAATATAGGAGTGGCGGGAAAAGCCCGGATCATTGTCATTGAACAGTCGCTTGAACGCGCGCTGCCGGACACGATAGGTATAATGATGGGGATAGATCTGCTTGTGAGATACAGCATGGAGACTGGAACTCCGGTAGTGATAAATCTTTCATATGGAAATAACTTTGGAGCCCATGATGGTACGTCGACACTTGAGCTGTTTGTTAATTCTGTGACCCAGATGGCTAAGGTGTGTGTTGTCACAGGTTCAGGAAATGACGGTGGGAGACAAATGCATACCAGCGGTATGCTTGGAAATGTAAGCTATGCGAGTATTGACATTGCGGTGGCGGCCGGTGTGAAAAACTTTGGCCTGCAGATATGGAAAAATTATATCGACAGCTTCGATGTGCTCGTCTATTCGCCGTCCTACGACCTTGTGGCGTATCTCACGGAGGGACAGATAGTATCCGGGGCGTATTATGGGAGCACGGAGTTGCTTGGGATATTCCAGGGACCTTCACCTTACAATGTCAAGCAGCTCATATATGTATTTTTCCAGTCTGAGACCGGGGATATAGAGCAGGGGATATGGCATGTGAGGATTGCACCGAAGAGCATTGTAAATGGGATATTCAATGCGTATCTACCCGGTGACAGTTATGTGACGGGGCAGGTTGCATTTGAGAATCCTTCGGTGTATGGAACCCTCACGATCCCGGGTACGGCATCAAATATAATAACGGTGGCTGCCTATGATCAGGTAAATGCATCCATAACGGGATTTTCAGGCAGGGGTTTTACGTCGGATAATGCCATAAAACCGGATATTGCAGCTCCGGGTGTCGGAGTGACTGTCAGCTATGGTGAGTATGGATACGGAAATGCCGATGGCACATCGCTGGCGGCGGCATTTGTGTCTGGCTGTGCGGCACTTATCATGGAATGGGGGATAGTTCTGGGGAACGATCCGTATATGTACGGAGAGAGGGTTAAGGCTCAGCTTATAAGGGGAGCAAAGCCTCTCGGTTCACTGGGCAGTTACCCGAACAGATATACAGGCTGGGGGACCGTGTGTATGGAAAACAGCTTCAAAGGATTAATTGTATGAAAGATTTGCAAAAAGATGTGGTTTTATGTCAAGTAATTGTGTATAATTTGATTCATACGTGCTTTGGGCAAGTATAAAAGAAAAAAAACGGGGTATTTCACACATGGTAGGATTTTATAATTATACAGTTATTTTGACATATATGAGCCTGGTGTCATCTATCACAGGCATGTTCTTTACATTTACCGGACACCTTAGCATAGGAATATTGTGTCTTGCACTTTCCGGTCTGTTTGATGCATTTGACGGAAAAGTCGCAAGGAGCAAGAAGGATAGGACTATGGATGAGAAGAGATTTGGTATCCAGATAGATTCTCTCTGTGACCTGGTGAGTTTTGGAGTTTTTCCTGTTGTATTGTGCTGGTATTCAGGAATGAACACGCCGTTTGGAATGGTTATTCTTGCACTGTACTGTCTGGCTGGAATGATAAGACTTGCATACTATAACGTGCTCGAGGAGAAGAAGAACAATGACGATGATGATGCTGAGGTCATAGAGCAGCCGGATGGAAGAAAGTATTTCCATGGAATGCCGATCACTGCAATATCGGTTGGACTTCCTATAATATACGTTACGTCACCTTTGCTTGGGTCCTCTTTCCCTATTCTGCTTCATGGAATCATGATACTTGCAATGATACTTTTCATAACAGATTTCAGATTCCCTAAGCCAACCACAAAGGAACTTATGGTGATAATTGTCATTGTTGCAGTTGCTGTTGTATGGCTTATGATCAGATATATGGTCAGACGCCATATCATTACACTACCGTATATTATATCACTTCTATTATAAGAGTAATGCAAATTATTTGGATATACCGAATATGCAGATGTGATGAAGGATGATGTACAAAATATGATAAAGAACAAATATGCGATATACAAAAGATCAAAACATAATGAGGGTGTATCGACACAGGACAGAGTCCTGCGCCTGTTATATGGCAACAGAGCGGGACGTATGGTGCTGGGATGGCTGATCAGACCAGAGGTGTCCAAGCTTGTGGGAAGATTCATGGACACTGGATTATCCAGAATCATGATCAATCCATTCATTAAGAAAAATGATATTGATATATCTGTGTGTCAGAAGAATGAGTTTGACTCATATAACGATTTCTTCAAGAGAAAGCTGGTGCCTGGAGCAAAGGTCATAGATATGACCGATGAAGGTTTTGTGAGTCCATGTGACAGCAGGCTTACGGTATATGATATAGAAGACACAGAACGACAGACTTTCAATATAAAGGATTCAGAGTACACGGTGGCATCCCTCCTCAGGGACAAAAAGCTTGCGAGACACTACAGAGGTGGAAAATTGTGGCTGTTCAGACTGTGTGTCGATGATTATCACAGATACATATATAACGTGTCTGGAAAGCAGTCTGATGTCAGACGTATAGAAGGCTTATATCACACAGTTAATCCTATAGCCAGTGAATATTACGACATTTACAAAGAAAATACCAGAGAGTATTGTCTTATAAGGACGGAAGATGCCGGAACTGTTGTTGACATGGAGGTCGGAGCTCTTCTTGTTGGCAGGATTGTTAACAGGTATGTGGATTCCACGGATGTCAGAAGAGGAGAGGAAAAGGGTTATTTTGAGTTTGGAGGATCCACAATTATTCTTCTCACACAGAAGGACAAAGTCACTCCTTTAGGCAGGATAGTTGAGAATTCGAGAAAAGATATTGAGACCAGAGTCAGACAGGGTGAAATGGTGGGATATGTAAGTTAAGATTGATATTCCTTATATATACTATGTAAAACAGGAACAGCGTGTAGCTTGATATTAAGCCATACGCTGTTCCTGTTTTATCGTTTATCTGTCTGGTTAAGAACTTATATTCAATTATTTATTTGTCGAATGTACATGTTTCTTGATGGCATCAAATGTCTCCTGGCTTATGACGTGCTCGATCTTGCAGGCATCCTCAGCGGCAGTCTCCTCGGCAACGCCGAGACTGGTGAACCATGAGGAGAGGAGCTGGTGTCTCTCATATATCATCTCTGCGATCTTTCTTCCTGCTGCTGTGAGCGTTATGTATCCTGAGTCACTTACTTCTATATAACTCATCTCTCTGAGATTCTTCATCGCAACGCTTACACTTGATTTCTTATAGCCAGTCTCGTTGGCAACATCAACGCTTCGGACGACCGGAAGCTTCTGGCTGAGAACGAGAATGGTTTCCAGATAATTCTCTACTGATTCATTCGTGGTCAACATTATTATATATCCCCCTTATATTTAACATTATAAATGTATCTGTATCGATGTAGCAATTATAAATAATATATCATAAATGAATTTTTTATTCAATTTGATAATTGAAGTACAAAATTCGACAAATAGGCACTTTCTATCAATAATAGGGTTGGCTTTTGTACAATTAGTTCAAAATAATAATTATTATTGACATCTAATCAATGTTAGTATATACTAACCACGATGTAAAAATCAGTGGTCTAAGCTGCTATTTAAGGAGGTGCAATTATGCCATTAACATTTGCAAAACCGGGAGAAGCTAACGTGATCAAAAAAGTTGGTGGAAGAGAGAAAACAAGACTGTTTCTTGAGAAACTGGGCTTTGTTGAAGGCAGTGTTGTAACTGTCGTGGCAGAGAATGCAGGTAATCTTATCGTTAATATCAAGGATTCCCGTGTTGCCATTGATAAGGATATGGCCAGCAAGATCCTTGTATAGGTGTGTGTACAGGAATTTGAGCGGCGAGAAATGTATGTAAAAGGAGTAATGTCATGAGCACATTAAAGGATGTCAAGGTTGGCAGTACTGTCACTGTCAAGAAGATTGCAGGCGAGGGTCCTGTAAAGAGACGTATCATGGACATGGGCATCACAAAGGGTGTACAGGTTTATGTTCGTAAGGTTGCCCCTCTCGGTGATCCTGTGGAGGTTACTGTAAGAGGCTATGAGTTATCAATACGTAAAGCTGATGCTGAGATCATAGAGGTAGAGTAACAGCTTATTTTTTTGTTCATACGTTAGTATATGCTAACATATGATAGAAAAGGCTAATGCGGTGTGCATTGGCGGGTGAGATACCCCTACAAAGAGAAGACAAACAGATAATAGGAAAGAGGGTAAACAATGTCAGTAAAGATTGCACTTGCAGGAAATCCTAACTGCGGTAAAACAACATTATTCAATGCTTTAACTGGCGCTAACCAGTACGTAGGTAACTGGCCAGGTGTTACAGTTGAGAAGAAAGAGGGTAAGCTTAAGGGTAACAAGGATGTTATCATAACTGACCTTCCTGGTATCTATTCACTTTCTCCATACACTCTTGAGGAAGTTGTTGCCAGAAATTATCTTATTCAGGAATATCCTGATGCCATCATCAACATTATCGATGGTACTAACATAGAGAGAAACCTTTATCTCTCAACACAGCTTATTGAGCTCGGAATCCCTGTTGTCATGGCTGTCAACATGATGGATCTTGTAAAGAAGAACGGTGATTCCATCAACATCAAGAACCTGAAGGATGCTCTTGGTTGTGAGGTTGTTGAGATCTCAGCTCTCAAGGGTACAGGTATTGACGAGGTTAAGGAGAAAGCTATTGCAGCAGCAAAGTCCAAGACAGCAAATGCAAGAGTTCACAGCTTTGATGAGGCTGTTGAAGCTACGATCGAGAGTGTAAGCGCTAAGCTTGACATGGAGGAGAACAGAAAGAGATTCTTCGCGATCAAGCTCATCGAGAAGGATAGCAAGATCATAGAGCAGATGAAGAATGCTCCAGATTGCTCAGAAGAGATCAAGAAGCTTGAGGATGACTTCGATGATGACACAGAGAGTATTATCACAAGTGAGAGATATTCATATATTTCATCAATCATTGACAAGTGTGTAAAGAAGGCTGCAAAGGGACAGAAGCTTACAATATCAGATAAGATCGACCGTGTTGTAACAAACCGTATCCTTGCACTTCCTATATTCGTTCTCATCATGTGGCTCGTATATTATATAGCAATGTCAACAGCAGGTGCATGGTGCACAGACTGGACAAATGATAACCTGTTCGGCGATGGTTTCCATCTCTTCGGCATCGGAAGCTCAGCTTATGAAGATGCATCAGGTGACTATGATGCAGCAACAACAGCACTCGATGCATACGGCGTACTCGTAACAGATGACGAGGATGCTGTTGATGTAGATGCCACAAAGGCAGCCATTGAGGCAAACACAAACACAGAGGCAAGCGTTAAGTATGAGATGGAAGATGAGGAGACACTCGATACATACGATATCGATGTATACTACTCAGAGGTTCCAGCAAATGCTGACGAAAAGACAACAAACGCAATGTCATATCTTGATGCAGTTGATTACTTCAACGAGACACAGATGGCAGAGATTGATCCTGCTGATTACGGTGTATTTGTTCCTTCAATTCCAGATCTCCTCTCTGCAGGACTTGACAAGATTGGATGTGCAGACTGGTTACATGGACTTATCATCGATGGTATTGTAGCCGGTGTTGGTGCTGTACTTGGTTTCGTACCTCAGATGCTCGTACTGTTCATCTTACTTGCAATCCTTGAGTACTGTGGATATATGGCACGTATCGCCTTCATCATGGACCGTATCTTCAGAAAGTTCGGTCTCTCAGGAAAGTCATTCATACCTATCCTTGTAGGTACAGGTTGTGGTGTGCCAGGTATCATGGCTTCACGTACAATTGAGAATGAGAAAGACCGTCGTATGACAGTCATGACAACAACATTTATACCATGTGGTGCTAAGGTTCCATTTATCGCCATGATTGCCGGTGCTATATTCGGTGGTTCATCAATAGTTGCAACAAGTGCTTACTTTATTGGTATTGCAGCAATTATATGTTCTGGTATAATACTTAAAAAGACAAAGATGTTCGCCGGAGATCCATCACCATTCGTTATGGAGCTTCCACCTTATCATATCCCAACAGTAGGTTCTGTACTCAGAAGCATGTGGGAGCGTGGCTGGTCATTCATCAAGAAGGCTGGTACGATAATCACACTTTCAACAATCGCTGTATGGTTCACAACATACTTCGGATTTGTTGATGGTTCATTCCAGATGCTTGATGAGAGCCAGATCGATTACAGTATTCTTGCAAAGATCGGTAATGCGATAGCATGGATCTTCGTTCCACAGGGCTGGGGCAACTGGCAGGCAACTGTAGCATCTATCACAGGTCTTGTTGCCAAGGAGAACATCGTTGGTACAATGGGTATCCTCTACGGTGGTGGAGACGGTACAGTTTACCAGGCACTTGCAGGTGCATTCACAACAGCAAGCGGATTCTCATTCCTTGTATTCAACCTTCTCTGCGCACCATGTTTCGCAGCTATGGGTGCTATCAAGAGAGAGATGAACAGTGCTAAGTGGTTCTGGTTTGCAATCGGATATCAGTGTGGATTTGCTTACCTTGTAGCACTTGTTGTATACAGAATCGCAGGTCTCTTCACAGGAGCTTGTACATTCGGTGTATGGTCAGTAGTAGCAATTGCACTTGTTGTTCTGTTCTTCTTCATGCTGTTCCGTCCGGATCCAAACAAGAAGGTAAAGACAAGCAAGGAGTTCCTCAACGCTTAAATTTTCATAAGGAGGGGCCCACGTAAGCGGGAGGAATCCTTGTGAAGCACGCAGACGCCGCGCGTAAGCGCATTTAAATGCGTCTGCTCCATATAAAATAAGGAGAGTGGTGACTTATGTCAGAGTATCTTGGTACAATCATTGTGGCAGCCATAATCGTTCTGATGGTGTTCTTCATTGTCAGAGGTATGGTAAAGGATAGAAAAAAGGGCAAACACATATGTGGTGGCGACTGTTCGAACTGTCATGGCGGATGTAGTCACAAGCTCTAAAAAATAATAGTTGTAGTTTTAAATAGAATGTGCGTCGTAAAAAATTACGGCGCACATTTTTATGTATAATGTACTTGAAATAAAAAATTTTTTAATATATTATAAAAGCATGTTGGTGCACGACTGGCGGAGACAGCCGAATAGCTGGTAGGAATTACCTACAGGGAGTGTACTGTTAAGACAAGCCGACCGCCTGGGCAAGCAAATATATCAAAACATGTATTTGTGTGCGCAGGTGGCCGGCTTTCTTTTTTAGGATGCCTTGCAGCATAACATCAGCTCACAGGTACGAGAAAACACATGGAGGTACAACAGAAAATGGAAATGTTATCACTTGAGAAGGAACTTAGCGAAAACGCATATCCGGGACGCGGAATCGTGATCGGTGTGTCAGAGGATGGCAAGAAGGCAGTTACAGCTTACTTCATCATGGGAAGAAGTTCAAACAGCCGTAACAGAGTATTTGTGACAGAGGGCGAGGGAATAAGAACAGAGGCATTTGATCCGTCAAAGCTTGAGGATCCAAGCCTTATCATCTATGCGCCAGTAAGAGTGCTTGGAAACAAGACTATAGTTACAAATGGCGATCAGACAGACACTATATATGACGGATTTGACGATGAACTGACATTTGAGCAGTCACTCAGAAGCAGACAGTTTGAGCCAGACGGCCCTAACTACACACCTAGAATCTCAGGTGTTATGCACATAAAGAATGGTGTGTTCGATTACTCAATGTCTATACTTAAGAGCAATAACGGAAATCCTGATGCAAACAACAGATACACATTCTCATACGAGAACCCTGTAGCCGGTGAGGGACATTTCATTCACACATATATGCACGATGGCAATCCGCTCCCAAGCTTTGAGGGTGAGCCAAAGTGGGTTAAGATATCCGGTGATATCGATGAGTTCACAGACAAGGTATGGAACAGCCTCAATGAGGACAACAAGGTGTCACTGTTCGTCAGATATATTGACATCGCAACAGGTGAGTATGAGACAAAGATCGTGAACAAGAATAAGTAATTAAAGAATAAAGGAGATATTTGATCATGAACGAGATTCAGTTAAAGTATGGTTGTAACCCAAATCAGAAGCCTTCAAGAATATATATGGAGGATGGCAGTGACCTTCCTGTCAAGGTTTTAAATGGCAAGCCAGGATACATCAACTTCCTTGATGCATTCAACGGATGGCAGCTCGTAAAGGAGCTCAAGGCGGCAACAGGGCTTCCTGCAGCAACATCATTCAAGCATGTTTCACCAGCAGGTGCTGCAGTTGGACTTCCACTTAACGATACACTTGCAAAGATCTACTGGGTAGATGACCTCGGAGAGCTCTCACCACTTGCATGTGCATATGCAAGGGCAAGAGGCGCTGACAGAATGTCATCATTCGGTGATTTCATTGCACTCTCAGATGTGTGTGACGCAGACACAGCACGTCTTATCAAGAGAGAGGTATCAGATGGTGTTATCGCTCCTGGATACACAGATGAGGCTATGGAGCTTCTTCTCGCAAAGAAGAAGGGAAACTACAACATAATCCAGATAGATGAGAACTATGTTCCTGCTGAGATCGAGAGAAAACAGGTATATGGCGTTACATTTGAGCAGGGAAGAAATGAGCTCAAGATCGACAAGGATCTCCTGTCAAACTTTGTTACAGCCAACAAGGAGCTTCCAGAGCAGGCTGAGATCGACATGAAGATCGCGCTCATCACACTCAAGTATACACAGTCAAATTCTGTATGTTATGTAAAGGGCGGACAGGCTATAGGTATCGGAGCAGGACAGCAGTCAAGAATCCACTGTACAAGACTTGCAGGACAGAAGGCAGACAACTGGTTCCTCCGTCAGTCACCACAGGTTATGGGACTTCAGTTCGTGGACGGACTTGGAAGAGCCGACAGAGACAATGCCATCGACGTATACATGGGCGATGAGTACGAGGATGTACTCAGAGAGGGCGAGTGGCAGAAGAGATTCAAGGTTAAGCCAGAGGTGTTCACAGCAGAGCAGAAGAAGGCATGGCTTGCACAGAACACAGATGTTGTCCTTGGATCAGACGCATTCTTCCCATTCTCAGACAATATAGAGAGAGCTCACAAGAGTGGTGTCAAGTACATTGCACAGCCGGGTGGATCAGTTCGTGACGATCTTGTTATCGAGTGTGCCGATAAGTATGATATGGTCATGGTATTTACAGGAATCAGATTATTCCATCACTAATCTGCCAGACCTGTCGGCTTCAGATATTGTATTTGTAGTAGAATTGAAAGCGGTCTTGCTGACGAAAATCAGCAAAGCCGCTTTTTTACTTTATATATTTGTTGGATTGTGCTAATATAAAATGATGTATAAACTGCGGTAGCTATGCCGTGTAATAAAAATACTGTGATTCAAAGGAGATAACATATGTCTAGACGTAAACGCAGCATATTTAAAGAGAGAAGAAAGATAAACTATAAACTTATTTTTGCATTGGTGATACTTGCGTGTGTGGCTGTATTGCTGATCTCATACGCCATATCGGCAATAGTGTCACAGAAGGATGAACTTTACGATCAGGGCGTAAAATATTACAAGTCAGGTTCGTATCAGGAGGCAATAGATTCATTTGACAATGCCTTGGCAGAGAATCAGTTGTTCTCAAAGAAAAAGGATCAGAATATAAAGCTGTATCTGGCTGACGCGTATCTCAAGAGCGCGCAGTACACAGAGGCTGCAAATACATACAACGAACTGATACAGGATTCATTTACCGGCTCTAATGTAAAAGATCTGAAGGAACTGGCAACTGCACTCAGTGATTTCTCACAGGGAAATTATGGCGGTGCTCTTGATGTGCTTCTGAAGCAGGCGGAGACATATCCGGAGCTTTATATGTACATAGGAACATGCTACGCAGTTACTGATGAGTCCGATAAGATGTTTGAGAGCTATGAAAAATATGTCCAGACATTTGGATTCAACTCGTATGTATATGCCATGTACGGTTCATATTATCTGAATAACGGTGATATGGAGTCTGCGATCGCATATATTACAAATGGACTTGACAGTGGAGACAAGATATACAGAAAAGAGCTCCTGATGCTTGAGATAACATATTATGAGAAGAACGAGGATTACGATAAGGCTTATGAGATAGCGGGACAGCTTGTGTCTGAGTATCCGGACTATGAGAAAGGACAGAAGGAGTATACATTCCTGAGCACAAGAGTGTCACAGTAGTATTTGTATTGGGAGGAGTTATTTTATATGGAGATTCAGCTTTGGAAGGAGATACTGTCTCCTTACGAGCAGGCGGTTGATGAGCTTCTCGTGAAGTTCAACCACATAATAATGCAGTACAAGAGTATGGGAAAGTACTCACCTATAGAGAGTGTGACCGGAAGGGTGAAAACGGTCTCCAGTATTATCGATAAGCTTCAGAAGAAGAATATTCCTATGGATCGGATCGTTGAGGAGATGGATGACATAGCCGGAATCAGGATCATGTGCCAGTTCACCGAGGATATCAGCAAGGTGGTTGAGATCATACGTGGCAGACAGGACATGAGGATACGTGAGGAGAAGGATTATATAGCAAATGCCAAGGCCAGCGGCTATCAGAGCTATCACATCATACTGGATTACGATGTATATACGGTAAATGGATGCACCACCATACAGGCGGAGATCCAGATAAGGACAATGGCGATGAACTTCTGGGCAACCATAGAACATTCATTGCAGTACAAGTACAGGAAGGGAATTCCAGAGGATATAAGGGCGAAGCTCAAGAACGCTGCGGATGCCACCGTTGCACTTGACAGGGAGATGTCTTATGTCCGCGGAGAGATCATGGATGCACAGAATTCGTTCAATATCAAGGCGAATATAGTTTCGGAGATCATTGTGAATATCCAGAATCTGTACAAGGTGGGAAACCCAAGAGAGATCCAGAAGATTCAGGATGAGTTTTATTCTATATATAAGAAGGATGATATGGAGCTGCTTGAGAATTTTGCAAAGCAGCTTGACATAATAGCTGAGGGTTACAAGGCCCAGAGCGTAAGATAAAGGAGTTTGTTATGGCTTTACCAAAGGCGTTTGACGAGAGAATCAGAATACAGCTTGGTGATGAATACGAGGATTATATAAAGTGTTTTGACAGTGATATGTATCATGGAATCAGGGTGAATACATCCAAGATATCCGTGGAGGACTTTCTGAAGATAAGTCCTTTCGAGCTGGAGCCTGTGCCGTGGACTAAGAATGGTTTTTACTACGATCACAGGAAGTGTACGCCGTCCAAGCACCCGTATTATTATGCAGGACTTTACTACATTCAGGAGCCAAGTGCCATGACCCCTGCAAGTGTTCTGGATATCGACGAGGGGGATGTGGTTCTTGATATATGTGCTGCGCCGGGTGGCAAATCCACTGAACTTGCGGCGAAGCTTAATGGCACGGGAATACTTATATCCAATGATATAAGCAACTCGAGGGCCAAGGCACTTCTGAAGAATCTTGAGCTTTTCGGAATAGGCAACATGTGCGTGGTAAGTGAGCCTCCAAATAATTTGTCAAAGGCATTTGAGGGTACATTTGACAAGATACTTATAGATGCACCGTGTTCCGGAGAGGGAATGTTCAGAAAATCCTCATCTATGATGACTGCATGGGAGAACAACGGAACTGAACTTTTTGCCGGACTGCAGAGAGGAATATTAAATGAAGCGTGCAAGATGCTGAAACCGGGCGGAAAGCTGCTTTATTCCACATGTACATTTTCCCCCGAGGAGGATGAGAGGTCGGTGGAGTATCTGCTGTCGATAGATGACAGTATGCATCTTGTAGATTTTCCTAAATATGAGAAATTTGATGACGGCAATCCGGCCTGGGGAGAGACCGGCAATCCTGAGCTTGATAAATGTGCAAGACTGTGGCCTCATCACCTGAAGGGCGAAGGTCATTTCATAGCTCTGTTTGAAAAGGATCAGGATGACTCATATAGAGGAAACTCAACATACTCGTTCAAGTCATACAGGCCGGATGAGGATTTCATCGCATTTATAAAGCATGTATCTGAGTCTGCGGGTATAAAGACAGACAGGATAGAGGAAAATAAGGGAAGACTTTATTATATATCAGAGGGAATGCCTGATGTTAAGGGACTCAGGCTTTTGAGGCATGGACTGTTCCTCGGTGAGGTCAAGAAGAACAGATTTGAACCGAGTCAGTCACTTGCGATGTATCTCAAGTCAGATCAGTTTGACAATATTGTGAGTTTTTCAGCGGATGACATAAGGGTCATAAAGTATTTAAAGGGAGAGACCGTCGAGCTGGAAGATGATCAGGATATAGAGAATGGGTATGTGCTTGTCTGCGTGGATGGATATCCGCTTGGATGGGCCAAGAACAACAGAGGAGTATTAAAAAACAAATATTTATCGGGATGGAGGATGATGTCATGAGAAAGGTAGCGATAATCACAGGAGCATCTTCAGGGATTGGAAGAGAATTTGCACTTCAGATAGCAAAAGGATACAGAACAGTAGACGAGATATGGCTTATCGCCAGAAGAAAGGACAGGCTTGCGGAGGTAAAAGCCGAGATAAATGCCGTTAGCGGAAAGCTTGTCAGGATACTTGCACTTGATCTCACAAAGGAAGCAGATATCAAATTCTACAGAAATCTTCTCGAGAGACAGGATCCGTCAATAAGAGTTCTGGTCAATGCGGCCGGATATGGAATAGCGGGACATTTTGAGAATATGACAGTGGACGATGTCACGGGAATGCTCGACCTCAACTGCAAGGCACTGGCAGCCATAACTCATATATCACTGCCATATATGGCAGGCCCATCAAATATAATCAATCTTGCTTCGTCAGCGGCGTTCCTGCCTCAGCCATCATTTGCAATATATGCGGCATCAAAGTCGATGGTTTTAAGCTTTTCAAGGGCACTTAACAGAGAGCTTGCAGGCAGGGGAATCACAGTTACGGCTGTATGTCCGGGACCTGTCAAGACAGAGTTCTTTGACGTTGCCCAGAAGTATACCAAGTCAAAGCCATACAAGATGGTGCTCAGGGCAGATCCTGTCAAGGTTGTAAAAAAAGCATTATTTGACGCATATTACATGAGTGATATATCAGTTTATTCACCGCTCATGAAGGCATTCAGATTTGTGAGCAAATATCTGCCACACAGTTTACTGATCAAATTCATGAAGTAGGATATATTCGGAAGCAGGCGGACATAGATTTACAGCCTGATCAGAGATAAATGGAGGATGATATGGAAAAAGGACAACACGGATACATGAACAGGCATAAGAGAAATGTTCTTATAAGTATCATTGTACTTGGATTGTTTGTTATAGCCGGAGTATTCTTTACTGTGGCTATGTTTGACACAAGAAAGACTGTATTTATAGTCATACCGATACTCGTCGCCCTGCCGCTTGCAAAACAGCTTGTGGCATACATAATGTGTGCAGGGTTCAAGGAACTCACGAAGGATGAGTACGCTAAACTTGAGAAGTTATCGTACTTTGGGGATCTGTCACTTGTATATGATGTGTCGATAAGCAGGTACGAGGGAATTGTGTATTTCCCTGCTGCAGTCATAAGAGATGGCAGAATGTTGTTTTACTACAACGGTGGATATGGCAAAAAGATACCTGATGAGGCTGCGCTCAAGAAGATCATTACAGAGGCTTTGGCAGATCAGAAAAAATATGTCGTGATCATAGCCACAGATATAGACGGTTTTGTGGCAAAGGCCGAGAAGATCAAAGCACCTTCAGATGAATTTGTCGGTGCCGATGAGAAGATCAGAAACAGATTATATGAGCTGGGAATATAGACAAAAATGAGAGAGATAGTTATTTCAAAGAACGAAGCCGGCCAGAGACTCAACAAGCTGGTAATGAAGTACCTTAACAAGGCTCCATCGAGCTTCGTCTACAGGATGATAAGAAAGAAAAACATAAAACTTAATAATGGCAAGGCGGTTGGTAATGAGATCGTGTATGTTGGGGATGTGATACAGCTCTACCTGTCGGATGAGACCATAGATTCATTCAGGGATGACAGTGTGAGAGCCGGTGCTTCCACAGGTGGAAACAGGTTTAAACCGGAGATCATATATCACGACCACAACATACTTATAGTCAATAAACCGGCGGGTGTATTGTCACAGAAGGCATCGAAGGACGATTACTCGATCAATGAGAGTGTCATCGATTATCTGCTTGACAATGAGTATATAACTGAGACTCAGCTCAGAACCTTCAAGCCATCTATATGCAACAGGCTGGACAGGAATACCTCCGGCCTTGTTCTGTGTGGAGTATCGCTTATGGGAAGTCAGGAGCTTTCACGGATCATAAGGGAGAGACGCATAGACAAATATTACTACACCATAGTCAAGGGTAATATGACGGAGACACAGGATATAACGGCATATCTTGTGAAGGATGATAAGAAGAATACTGTGACGATACGTGACAGCGTGGAGGAGATACGCCGGGCTGCCGGAGACTTGGGCTATGATAAGATCCATACCATATTCCAGCCGGTCAGAACAAATGGGAAATATACAGAGCTTAAGGTGAAACTCATAACAGGTAAGACGCACCAGATAAGGGCTCAGCTCCAGCACATGGGACATCCGGTGATCGGTGATCAGAAGTATGGTGACAGGGAGACAAACATACATTTCAGACAGACATATAAGCTCAGAAATCAGCTTCTGCACTGCGGCGAGGTGGAGTTTACCGATGTTGTCGGTGGACTGGACTATCTGACAGGCAAGAGCTTTTCGGCTTTCAAGCCTGATATATATAAAAGAATAGAAAAGGATTTATTTGAATAGATGGCTACATGGAATTCGCGCGGACTTCGTGGCTCCACACTGGAGGATATGATAAACCACACAAATGAATATTACAGACAGAAGAACCTTGCGCTGGTCCAGAAGATACCTACACCTATCACTCCGATAAAGATTGATAAGGACAGCAGTCAGATCACTCTGGCGTATTTTGAGAAGGATTCAACCGTCGACTATATAGGTGTTGTCCAGGGAGTTCCGGTATGTTTCGATGCAAAGGAATGTGCCACTGATATATTTACAATGCGTAACATTCATGAGCATCAGATAAGGTTCATGGAGGATTTCGAGAGACAAAACGGTGTAAGCTTCCTTATCATAATGTTCTCGGGACGGAATGAACTGTATTATATGAGATTCGAGGAGCTTAAGGGATATCTTGAGAGAGTCCAGAATGGGCATGCCAACAACTTCAAGTACAATGAACTTGATCCCAATTTCTTTATAAGAGCCAAGGGCGGAGCGCTCGTGCATTATCTGGAACCTCTCAGCAGGGATCTTGCCGATAGAGGTTGACAAATACATTTGGCTCTAATATAATGTGCACGTTGACATGCTACCAAAGTAGCAAATTATCACTTTAATGCGATAAAGCAAAATAAAGAACGTGAAGCATGGCAAAGTTTAATTGACAAGGAGATATGATTATGCAGGACAAACTGTTACAGACCCCGGATGGAGTGAGAGACACCTACGATGTAGAATGTAAGAAGAAGAGAAAGGTTATGCATGAACTCCATCATATTCTGGAGTTATACAGCTATCATGATATAGAGACACCTACATTCGAGTTTTTTGATATATTTAACAGAGACAAGGGCTCAGCACCTTCCAATGAGATGTACAAGTTCTTTGACAGGGACAACAATACTCTGGTGCTCAGGCCGGATATAACACCTTCAATAGCGAGATGTGTTGCAAAGTATTATGCAGATGAGGAACTTCCTGTCAGACTCTGCTATACAGGCAATACCTATACAAACACACTCAAGCTTCAGGGAAAACTCAAGGAGGTCACACAGATCGGTGCCGAGCTTGTAAATGATGATTCATCCGCTGCTGACGCTGAGATAATCGCAACTGTGATAGACTGCTTCAACGAGATCGGGATCAGTGATTTCCAGATAGAGATAGGCCAGATAGACTACTTCAAGGGTCTGGTTGCTGAATCTGGTATCAGTGAGGACGAGGAGGATCAGATAAAAGAGTATATCCATATCAAGAACTTTTTCGGACTTGAGGAGTATGTGGATGCACTTAATATAAGTGACTCTCTTAAGAAAGCATTTGTTGCATTTGACTCTCTGTTCGGCGGTATATCCATGCTTGACAAGGCAGAGGGATATGTGTCAAATGAGACATCACTTGAAGCTGTGAAGAGACTCAGAAGAGTATATGCAGCTCTTGAGTGCTATGGATATCAGGATCACATAAGCTTTGATCTCGGTATGCTTGACGGATACAACTACTATACAGGAATCATATTCCGCGGATATACTTACGGAACAGGTGATGCTGTTGTCAAGGGCGGAAGATACAACAATCTTCTCAGGCAGTTCGGAAAGGATGCACCTTCCATCGGTTTTGCATTCACTGTTGAAGAGCTCATAATGGCCATGAACAGACAGAATATAGACATAGATGTGGATTATTCCAATACGATCATCCTCTATGATATAGAGAATCAGGGCAAGGCGATCAAGGCCGGCATGAAGCTCAGAAGTGAGGGACGGAAGATAGAACTCATAAGAAAGTCACAGAAGAAATCTGTTGACGACTATATTGAGTATGCGGGAAGAGAACATTTCTCAGGCCTTATATATTTTGAGCAGTCAGGTGATGCTGTGGCATACGACCTGATAAGCAGATCACATTCCAAGTGGGATGGCAATTTATAGAAGAAACTTTTACGGCTTGATTGAGAATAGATTGAATTAGATGAAAGGTTATGTAGAGATGAGATATTTAACATTTGCCCTTGCCAAGGGGCGACTTGCAAAAAAGACACTTGCACTGCTTGAGCAGATAGGTATAACATGTGAGGAGATGAAGGATCCCGACACAAGAAAGCTTATATTTGTGAACGAGGAGCTTAAGATGAAGTTCTTCCTGTCAAAGGCCACAGATGTTCCTACTTATGTAGAATATGGTGCGGCCGATATAGGCGTTGTAGGTAAGGACACAATACTTGAGGAGGGAAGAAACCTGTATGAGGTCATGGATCTCGGCTTCGGAAAGTGCCGCATGTGTGTATGCGGACCGGCATCTGCCAGAGAGCTTCTCAAGAAGAATGAGATCATAAGAGTTGCAAGTAAGTATCCGGTGATCGCAAAGGATTACTTCAACAACCGTAAGCACCAGACAGTTGAGATAATCAAGCTCAATGGTTCAGTGGAGCTCGCTCCTATAGTTGGACTTTCAGAGGTGATCGTAGATATAGTTGAAACAGGAAGCACACTCAGGGAGAACGGACTTGAGGTGCTTGAGGAAGTTTGTCCACTCTCAGCCCGCATGGTTGTGAACCAGGTAAGTCTCAAGATGGAGAATGATAGGATACACAAGCTGTTGGAAGATCTCAACAGACTTATAAAGGAAGAGAACAAGTAACATATATAGATAATATAACAAATTGATAATCACACGGAGGCATAACAGAGATGAGAATCGTAAAGCTTAACGCAGAGACAAAGAGGGATCTTCTGAAGAATCTTCTGAAGAGAAGTCCAAGTAATTTCGGCAATTATGCAGAGACTGTACAGGGAATAGTTGACGATGTGAGGGATAACGGTGATGCCGCACTCTTCTCATACACAAAGAAGTTCGACAAGGCAGACATAACAGCAGACAACGTGAAGGTTACACAGGAGGAGATAGACTACGCATATACACAGGTCAGCCCTGAACTCCTTGACGTTATAAGAAAGGCCAAGAAGAACATTTGGGAGTACCATGAGAAGCAGAAGCAGTATAGCTGGTTTGACTCTAAGCCAAATGGAACACTTCTCGGACAGAAGGTTACAGCACTTGCATCAGTGGGTGTGTATGTTCCCGGTGGAAAGGCAGTCTACCCTTCATCAGTATTGATGAACGTTATGCCGGCAAAGGTTGCAGGAGTTGAGAAGATAGTCATGACTACCCCATGTAACGCTGAGGGTGAGGTGTACGCCACAACACTCGTTGCAGCAAAGGAAGCAGGCGTTGATGAGATATATAAGGCAGGCGGCGCACAGGCAATAGCTGCCCTTGCATACGGAACAGAGTCAGTGCCTAAGGTTGACAAGATAGTTGGACCTGGAAACATATTTGTCGCTCTTGCAAAGCGTGCCGTGTACGGACATGTCAGCATAGATTCCATAGCTGGTCCATCCGAGGTAATGGTACTTGCTGATGAGACTGCCAATCCTAGATATGTGGCTGCGGATCTTCTGTCACAGGCAGAGCATGACGAGATGGCCTCAGCCATACTTGTAACCACATCTGAGGAGCTTGCTGAGAAGGTATCTGTTCAGGTGGACAAGTTCATCGATGAGCTCTCAAGAAAAGAGATAATGAGAAAGTCTATAGACAATTACGGATATATCCTTCTTGCAGATAACCTCAGCGATGCCATAGATGCAGTCAACGACATTGCATCAGAGCATCTTGAGATCGTCACAGCCAATCCGTTTGATGTGATGACAAGAGTGAAGAATGCGGGAGCTATATTTATCGGAGAATACTCATCAGAGCCTCTTGGAGATTACTTTGCAGGACCTAACCATGTACTTCCAACAAACGGTACAGCAAAGTTCTTCTCACCGCTTTCAGTAGACGATTTTATCAAGAAATCCAGCATAATCTACTACTCAAGAGAGGCACTTGAGGCAGTTCACACTGACATTGAAGCATTTGCCAAGGCTGAGCAGCTCACAGCACATGCCAATTCAATAGCAGTAAGATTTGAAAAATAAGACATTATGATATAGAATATGGGAAGGAGACAGGGATATGGCAGAGAAAGCAGCTAGAATCGCCAAATGTACAAGAACGACAAACGAGACAGACATAACCCTCGAGTTTAATATAGACGGAAAAGGACAGTCAAAGATCGACACGGGAATCGGTTTCTTTGACCACATGCTCACAAGCTTCGCGAAGCATGGTTTCTTTGATCTTAACGTTACAGTCAAGGGAGATCTGTATGTGGATTGTCACCACACCATTGAGGATGTGGGAATTGTGCTGGGCAAGGCCATCAAGGAGGCTCTTGGAGACAAGAAGGCCATCAAGAGATTTGGCAATTTCTTCCTGCCGATGGACGAGACTCTCGTAATGTGTGCCATAGATCTGTCGGGAAGACCATATCTTGTCTATGATCTGAACCTCCGCACAGAGAGAGTTGGATACTTCGACACACAGATGGTCAAGGAATTCTTCTATGCAGTATCATACGCTGCTGAGATGAATCTCAATATTAAGCAGTTCTCAGGGGAGAACGATCACCACATCATAGAGGCCGCATTCAAGGCATTTGCGAAGGCTCTTGATGAGGCGACAACTTATGACAGAAGATTAAACGGAAAGGTGCTTTCTACCAAGGGCACACTTTAAGGAGGTGCTGGTTCACTATGGATAATGATATGATCTGCAAAAAGATAATTCCATGTCTGGATCTGAACAATGCGGTCGAGATGGCAAAATATTACAATGATGCCGGAGCTGATGAGATAGCTTATTTTGACAGTAAGGCGACTAGAGAGGGAAGAGAACCCAATGTTGCCATTATAAGACAGATATGTGACAGTGTTGATATTCCACTTATTGCCTGTGGCGGTGTGAGGAAGCTTGAAGATGTCAAGAAGCTTCTGTATGCAGGTGCATCCAAGGTATGTATGAAATCTGCGGCACTGAACACGCCGGAGCTTGTCACTGAGGCTTCTGACAGATTTGGTTCAGAGCGAATAATCTGTACTATAGATCTGAGTGAGTGTGATGATCCTGTCGGATATGCCAGAAAACTGAAGGCGCTTGGAGCGGGAGAACTTCTGCTGCTTCACAACAACATGGTGCCGGAATATCTGGATATAGTAAAATCCATAAGGGAAAATGTTGCACTTCCTGTTATAGTTTCTACCTATTCCACTAACGGGGAAGCTGTGGCAGAGATGCTCAATGAGACAAATGCTGAATCAATTTCTCTGTACAATCTTCAGAAGATGGATATAATGGAGATTAAACAGCATTGCCGTGAGGCAAATATAGATGTGGATCTGTTTGAATCGTCCATGCCTTTTGAGGCGTTCAAACTCAATTCGGATGGACTTATTCCATGTGTTACACAGCACTATAAGACCGGTGAAGTGCTCATGGTCGCTTATATGAACAAGGAGTCGTATGAGAAGACCATCAGAACAGGACGCATGACATACTGGAGCCGAAGCCGCAATGAGCTGTGGACCAAGGGTGATACATCCGGTCATTATCAGTTTGTCAAGTCTCTTACGATAGACTGTGACAAGGACACTATACTTGCCAAGGTGTCACAGATAGGAGCTGCGTGTCATACAGGCAGCCGTACTTGTTTCTTTACAGATCTGGTGAGAAAGGAGTACAATGATACCAATCCTATGAAGGTATTCGAGGAGGTATACAATACCATACGCGACAGAAAGGATCAGCCAGGAGATGATTCTTATACCAATTATCTGTTCGGCAAGGGTATTGACAAGATCCTGAAGAAGGTCGGCGAGGGAGCTACTGAGATAGTCATAGCTGCCAAGAATCCTGATTCAGAGGATATAAAATATGAAATATCTGACTTCCTTTATCATCTCATGTGTCTGATGGTAGAGAGAGGAATCAGCTGGAAAGATATTACAGAAGAACTGGCTGACAGAAGATAGAGTGGAGGATATTAGACAATGCAAAATTATGGCGTGAATGAACTGAGAAAAATGTTCCTGGAATTCATGGAGAGCAAGGGTCATCTTAGAATGAAGAGCTTTTCACTTATTCCACACAATGACAACAGCTTACTGCTGATCAATTCAGGTATGGCACCACTTAAGCCTTACTTTACAGGTCAGGAGGTACCACCTAGAAGACGTGTGACAACATGTCAGAAGTGTATCAGAACAGGAGATATCGAGAATGTAGGTAAGACAGCCCGTCATGGTACATTCTTTGAGATGCTGGGTAATTTCTCATTTGGCGATTATTTCAAGCATGAGGCTATATCATGGACATGGGAGTTCCTCACAGAGGTTGTAGGACTTGACAAGAACAGACTCTATCCATCGGTTTACCAGGATGACGATGAGGCATTTGATATATGGAATAAGGAGATCGGTGTCGATGCTGACCGTATATTCAGATTCGGCAAGGAGGACAACTTCTGGGAGCATGGAGCTGGTCCTTGTGGTCCTTGTTCAGAGGTTTACTATGACAGAGGCGAGAAGTATGGCTGCGGTAAGCCTGGCTGTACTGTAGGCTGTGACTGTGACAGATACATGGAGGTTTGGAACAACGTATTTACACAGTTCAACAATGACGGACACAACAACTACACAGAGCTTGAGCAGAAGAACATAGATACAGGTATGGGTCTTGAGAGACTCGCAGTTGTTGTTCAGGATGTTGATTCTATATTTGATGTTGATACGATCAAGGCTCTCCGCGACAAGGTATGTGAGATGGCAGGCGTGGAATATGAGACAGATCATGAGAAGGATGTATCGATCAGACTTATAACTGATCATATCCGTTCAGTTACATTCATGACATCAGATGGTATCGTTCCATCAAATGAGGGACGTGGTTACGTTCTCAGAAGACTTCTCAGACGTGCTGCAAGACACGGAAGACTTCTCGGTATCAAGGGCAAGTTCCTGTCAGAGCTTGCAAAGACAGTTATCGAGGTGTCAGAGGATGCATATCCTGAGCTCGGTGAGAAGAAGGAATATATCTTCAATAAGATAGACAAGGAAGAGGAGAGCTTCAATAAGACAATAGATACAGGTCTTGCAATCCTCAAAGATTATGTAGAAGAGACAAAGGCTGCAGGTGAGAAGGTTCTCTCAGGAGACAAGGCATTCAAGCTGTATGATACTTATGGATTCCCTCTTGACCTCACAAAGGAGATCCTCGAGGAGGAGGGTATCGAGGTTGATGAGGACAGATTCACCGAGTGCATGAATATCCAGAAGGAGACTGCAAGAAAGGCCAGAAAGACCACAACATACATGGGTGCAGACGCAACCGTATATGAGCAGCTTCCTGTTGATATGACATCGGAATTTGTTGGCTATGATAAGCTGACATATAAGTCAGAGATAACTGCAATCACAACTGAGATCGGTGAGGGAAAAGATAAGAAGTCTGTTCTTGCTGACACAGTATCAGAGGGAGCACAGGCTTCAGTTATAGTTTCTGAGACACCTTTCTACGCTACCATGGGTGGTCAGATCGGCGATAAGGGAATCATCAAGACAGAGAACGGTACATTCGTTGTTGAGGATACTGTCAAGGTTGTAGGCGGAAAGATAGCACATATCGGTTATGTTGAGTCAGGAGAGCTGAATGTCGGTGATATGGCAGAGCTCACAGTTGATGCAGAGAACAGAGCACTCATATGCAACAATCACTCAGCAACACATCTTCTCCAGAAGGCACTCAAGATGGTACTTGGAGATCATGTGGAGCAGGCAGGATCACTCGTTGAGCCGGGAAGACTGAGATTCGACTTCTCACATGATCAGGCGATGACTAAGGAAGAGATCAAGAAGGTTGAGGATATTGTAAATGAGCAGATTCAGCTCGATATACCCGTATGCACGGATGTAATGACTGTAGATGAGGCTAAGAAGACCGGAGCCATGGCTCTGTTTGGTGAGAAGTATGGTGAGAAGGTCCGTGTGGTATTAATGGGAGACTTCTCAAAGGAGCTCTGCGGTGGTACACATGTTGCCAGCACAGGAGCTATCAAAACATTCAAGATCATATCAGAGGCCGGTGTGGCCGCAGGTACAAGACGTATCGAGGCACTTACATCTGTCGGAGCACTTGATTACTATAGAAATGTAGAGCAGGAGCTCATGGATGCTGCAAAGGCAGCAAAGACTGATATCCACGGTGTGGCAGCAAGAATCGAGCAGCTTCTTGCTGAGGTTAAGGAGCTTACAAACGAGAATAAGAAACTCAAGGATAAGATGGCTAAGGAAGCAGCCGGAGACGTTCTTTCAAGCGCTATAGACAAGGGCGGAATCAAGATCCTCACAGCAGCTATCCCGGATACAGATATGAATTCACTGAGAAACCTTGGAGATGACTTCAAGAGCAAGCTTGGTGACAGCGTTGTTGTTCTTGCATCTGCAAAGGATGGCAAGGTAAATCTCATTGCTATGGCTACAGACGGCGCAGTTGCTAAGGGAGCCCATGCCGGTAATATCATCAAGGCCGTGGCTGGTCTTGTAGGTGGTGGCGGCGGTGGTCGTCCTAACATGGCTCAGGCCGGTGGAAAGAATCCTGACGGAATCGATGCAGCTCTTGCCCAGGCGGTTACAGAGGCTCAGAATCAGATAGCTTAAGGTTTCGTGACAGATATTTTATTAATTTGTCATTTTCCTGTTGACGATTAGGAATTTTATGTATATAATACATTTTGTGCTTAAAAATACCCAATCAGTTGTTATTTGGTAGCATAATTTTACAACTGGAGGGAGGTCAGGTGAGAGAATGTCAAGTGTAATAGTTAAAGAGAACGAAAACTTAGATAGCGCTCTTCGCAGATTTAAGAGAAATTGTGCGAAGGCTGGTATTCAGCAGGAGATTCGTAAGAGAGAGCATTACGAAAAGCCTAGTGTAAAGCGTAAGAAGAAGTCAGAGGCAGCTAGAAAGCGCAAGTACAAATAAATCATAGTATATATATTTGATTTTAAATTGATTTCTAAGAGTACCGAGTTTATTCGGTACTCTTTTTTTATGTGTATTCATATAATGTTCCAAAAGCGTTATGGTGGTATTCATGAAAGACAGGGCGAAAAAAGTTATAGCATTTGATCCTCCGTGCTGGTGTCCGGACTCGGCGGGAACGACCTCCAGACTCACCATGTTCAACAATGATGAGTTGGTGATAGAGAATTTCAGACATGTGATCTACTCTGACGACGAGAGAGTGTCTGTTAAGACCCGGAAAGGGATATTGAATATATATGGGGAAAGATTACAGATTGCTTACTACGCATCCTATGAAGTGAAAATATGCGGTTCTATAAACAGTGTAGATTGGCTGACAGTGTGACTGCATGAATATTAGAAGGGAAATAAGAGGTGTGTGCTATGTGAGCTGTGACAGCCGCGCAGCTCTGCGCCTGATGAATATATGCAGCCATAAAGGAATACGTACATGGTGCGAGAGAGATGTAAAGAAGAACAGAAAAAAGAATGGCAGTAAACAGAATGATAGCAAATGGAATGGCAAGACAGAAAACTTCTGCATATACTCAGATGACAGAAAAAGACTTGAAGAGATAGCGGACAAATGCATGTTAGATATTGAGATCACCGAGAAGAAGACTATGAGAACCATTTTGCTGGGCAATAGGAAGAGAATCTCGATATTACTCGGAGTTTTATTGTTTTTGCTGTTTGTATACTGGGAATCAGGGTATGTATGGTACATAGAAATTGATGGATGTGAGGATTATACAAGTGAGGAAGTTGAAAATCTTATTGAGATGGAGTATCCGTGCTATGGACATCGGAAAAAGAGTATTGATCTGAGTGAGCTGACAGACATGCTGACGGATAATCTTGGTGAGATATGCTGGGCGTCCTGTAGCATCAGTGGGACAAAGCTTACCGTTGCGCTTAAGGAGTCCGTGGATGTCTTTACAGTTCCGGAAGTTGACAGACCGTGTGACCTCGTGGCAACAATGGATTGTACGATCTATTCCATTGTTGCATCGGCGGGGACGCCTGTTGCATCGGTTGGAGATGAAGTGAAAAGAGGGGATACTCTTATATCAGGAACAGTTAACATATGCAATGATGACAGTGAGGTTGTGGATACGGTGTTTGTACCTGCTTCCGGAGAGATATATGGTATTTGCGATGTAGAATACAGAGATGTGGTTGAGAGCAAGCTCCAGGAAAAGGAGACTACAGACAGGAAGGTAAACAAAGTAGATATAAAAATTGGACGCCGGGTGTTTACACCGTATAAAACTGCTGCCTCCGACGGTTCATACGACCTTTCCACCGAGGAAAAGCGGCTGCATATCGGCGATATGTATTTCCCGTTATCCGTGAATATAGAGCGAAAAGTGTTCTATAAAGTAAATACACGTAAGCTTACGGAGAACGAGCAGAAAGACAGACTTAACCAGCATCTGCATGTTTATATTGGCAAAATGCAAGAAAAAGGGGTGCAAATTGTCCGAAAAAATGTTATTATTACTAATGAACGCGGTGAGGCTTCGGCTGAAGGCGATATCAGTATCAGACTCCCGGTTGCTGTGCCGAGATATATTGACGTGAACAATACATCGGGGAGCGAAGAGGTGGAGCCTGACTGACAAATAATAATGACAGGGGATACAAGTATTGAGCGAATATTCAGAATCCGTAACTGTTGCATCAAACTATATACAGACTGTGTTTGGACAGTTTGATGCCAATATAAAAAAGATTGAGAAAGAATACAGTGTGTCAATGATACTTCGCGATGACAAACTTAAGGTCAGCGGTTCCGAGGAAAGTGTGAAGAAGTCTATTCAGGTTATAGAACAGCTCTTCCAGATGGCAGACCGTGGATCGTCCATCGATGAACAGAAGGTAGACTACACTATATCGATAGTCAATGAACACCCGCAGGAGGCTAAGGAGAGTCTTGCTGAGCTTGACAGGGACATAATCTGTCACACGATGAGCGGCAAGCCGATCAAACCGAAGACTGTCGGACAGAGAACATATGTCAATTCAATAGAAAAGTCCATGATAGTATTCGGAGTGGGCCCTGCCGGAACAGGAAAGACTTATCTTGCCATGGCAAAAGCTATAACGGCATTTAAGAATAATGAGGTCGGAAGGATCATACTTACAAGACCAGCCATAGAGGCCGGTGAGAAGCTGGGATTTCTCCCGGGTGATCTTCAGAGTAAGGTCGATCCGTATCTTAGGCCACTCTATGATGCATTGTATGAGATCATGGGGGCTGATGCATTTATGAAGAATATGGAAAAGGGACTGATTGAGGTTGCTCCTCTTGCCTACATGAGAGGAAGAACTCTTGACAATGCGTATATTGTGCTGGATGAGGCCCAGAATACCACTCCTGCCCAGATGAAGATGTTCCTTACCAGAATAGGATTTGGCTCAAAGGCCATAATAACAGGAGACCTTTCACAGAAGGATCTTCCACACGATGCGCAGTCAGGTCTTGATGTTGCACTCAAGGTGTTAAAGGATATAGATGACATAAGCATTTGCCATCTGACGAGTCTTGATGTTGTGAGACATCCTTTGGTGCAGAAAATCGTGAATGCGTATGAGAAATATGAGGATAAGATGAGCAGACAGGCAAAGCCTAGAAAAACCACAACTGCTCAGAAAAACAGAGGAAAATAATATGTCAGTTAATATTGAGAATGAGTATGGAGATATTGATATTAAGAATTATGAGGATGTCATAACAAGTATCGTCCAGGCTTCGCTGGAATTCGTTGGGTGTCCATATCCCTGCGAGGTGAACGTGCTGCTCACGGACAATGACTCCATACATGAAATCAATAACCAGCAGAGGAATATAGACAGGGCGACAGATGTTCTGTCATTTCCACTGATTGATTATACAATTCCTGGAAACTTTGATGGTCTCGAGGATAGCCGGTGTGACTACTTTGATCTTACTACAGATGAACTGCTATTGGGAGATATCGTTATATCTATTGACAAGGTGTATGAGCAGGCAACTGAGTACAATCACTCAAAGACGAGAGAGCTGGCTTTTCTTGTAGCCCACAGCATGCTCCATTTGTCAGGATATGATCATATGGAGGACGATGAGCGCAGGGTCATGGAAGAGATGCAGGAAAAAATACTTACAATGAAAGGATATACAAGAGACTATGAGGAGAATTAAGACGGGATTAGTTCTGGCAACCGCTCTTGTGATGGGATTATCACTTTTTGGATGCGGCTCGAAGAAAACGGAGGAGAATGTCACTACAACGGAGGCTAAGGCAGAGGTGGATGTATCACAGGCTGATATGATGAAGTCTGCCACAGCGGTTGATGAGACTTACCATGAGGGAGTATACAATGATCTTACAGGCGAGTGGAACACCGACAGAAAGGAAGAGTACGGAAGACCTATCGCTATAATGATCAACAACATTGAGAATGCGATACCTCAGTCAGGTATAGGCCAGGCTGATGTTTTATATGAGTTTGTCGTTGAGGGCGGAATAACAAGAATGCTTGCAATATTCAACGACTACGACAATCTTGAGAAAGTCGGCTCGATCAGAAGCTGCAGACCTTACTATGTTACAACTGCCATGGAGTTTGATGCCATATACATGCATTATGGTCAGTCTCCACAGGGACAGGAGGAGCTTGACAGGACAGGTATAGACCATATAAGCGGACTTGGCGGAGAAGGTTCAGTTTCTTTCTACAGATCATCAGACCGTGAGGCTCCACACAATGTGTACACAAACAGCGATATGATCAAGGCCGGTCTTGATTATCTTGGATGCTCAACTACCCACAACAAGGGTTACAAGAGCAAGTTTGAGTTCAATGAGGAAGATACGGTTCCTGAGGGCGAGTCTGTAAACAAGCTCACACTCAACATGTCAGTCTACACACAGCCTTGGTTTGAATATGATTCAAAGAATAAGGTTTATAACAGATTCCAGTATGGTGACAAGCAGATCGATGACCTCACAGGAAAGCAGCTCACATTCAAGAATATCATCATACAGTTTGCTCACTACACCAGCATTGATGATCACGACAGACAGATGATCGATCTCGTTGGCACAGGAGACGGATACTATGTTTCAGATGGAAAGATCGTTCCTATCACATGGACAAAGTCAACCGATGACTCCGTGACAAAGTATTCAACAGCAGATGGAAAAGAACTTCAGCTCAATCCGGGCAAGACCTATGTCACAGTATTTGAGAGTGATAATAAGGCCGGAGTTGTATGGGAATAATATAGACATAAACCACATATATTAACAAGGACAGAAGACGGGATGAATGATCCTGTCTTCTGTTTTTTGTTACGAAGAGAAGGTGTGGGTATGTTTAAAAGAATTATGTATTTTTTTGTTATCATTATAGCGGTATTTGTGTTATCTTTTATAACTAGAGAGATCGTGGTGAGCACGGCGTGCAGATTTGGAGACAGTAAAAGTGTGTATAGAGAATTTGAAGGTATGGATAGCGGACATATATTACCCATATCAAATGAGAGTGAACCGGAGCTTTACGGAGGGCTTGTGATCGCTGCTGAAGGAGGAACACCCCATGGCAATTTCTATGTGAGCACTTATAATGGACATGTGGCGGTGTACAACAGATTTGGCAGTCTGTGCAGGGAGACGACTCGTATAGTGGATTCATTGGATAAATGTATAAGAGAACTGATCCACAAGCACGTGTATTTCAATGATATAGATGACATGAACAGGTTTATTGACAGCCTGTAAAACGTATGATAAATGATTATGGGAAAGGAGTATCGGAATGATTTATGATATTATAGTTATCGGCGGTGGCCCGGCTGGGATGACAGCCGCAATAAAAGCAAAAGAGACAGCACCATCGGCTTCGGTAAAGCTTATAGATAAAAACAAAAAACTCGGAAAGAAGCTGTATGCGACGGGAAATGGCAAATGTAACATTGCAAATACGAAGCTTGATCTGTCGTGCTATTCCAGTGCAAATGAATTTTTCCCATTTCAGTTCGTAACAACGGGCAGTCATAATGATGTCATGGATTTTTTTGAAAGTCTTGGTGTTTCCAGCTATGATGATAATGGATATATATATCCCGCATCGCTGCAGGCATCTACCATAGTGTGGGCGCTGACGGACAGGCTTAGAATGCTTGATATAGAAAACAGTACGTCGGAGGAGGTCCTGGGTGTAACACAGGAAAAAGATGGTACATATATTGTGACAACGGACAAAGGCGGGTACAGGACAGTCCAGGTGATACTTGCACCCGGAGGTGCGGCTGCGCCAAAGCTTGGCGGATCTGATAGAGTATACAGACTTCTGGATGATCTGAATGTACGGTTTGTGAAACCACATCCGGCTTTGTGTAAATTAAAATGTCATGAAGATATATCTGATATGTCTGGGGTTCGGGCAAAGACTGTTGTCCGCCTCATGTGCGATGGCGAGGAATATGACCATGAGAGAGGCGAGGTTCAGTTTGCATCGGGATATCTTTCGGGCATAGCGGTTTTTAATATGAGTATACAGTGTATAGATCTGATGGAGACCGGCAAAAAGCCGTACATAGAACTTGAACTTGTCCCAGACATCAGTGATGATATGCTTGCGGACAGGATGAGACAATTTGCTGAGGTAAATGGCAGACGAAGAGTCGAGGCGATGCTCAATGGCATCGTCAATGAGAAGGTTGCCGGGTATATAATAAAAAGTCTTGGTATCAAAGCTTCTGAAGCGGCCAGACTTGACGTGGATGATATAACATCCATATGTGATATGCTCAAGCATATGAGATTCAACATAGATGGATATGGCAGCTATGAGGACAGTCAGGCGGCAAGCGGCGGAGTTGACACATTGCAGCTCAGGGCAGACAATCTGGAACTTGATGGATACAGGGGCTTATACGCCGCCGGAGAGTATGTCGATGTGACCGGCAAATGTGGTGGATATAATATAATGTGGGCTGTTATAAGCGGCATGAGAGCCGGGGAGTCTGCAGGAAAGAGAATAAAAGATGATCAGAATTAACAATGTAAAACTGCAGCTTGGATTTACAGAGTCAGATGTTAGAAGTGTTATAAAAAAGACTCTGAAGACGGATAGGGAATATGAATATAGTTTTTTCAAGCTGTCTCTTGATGACAGGCGAAGAAACCAGGTGAAATATATTGCGTCCATAGATGTGGATGTTCCGAATCCGGAAAAAATATTGAAAAGACTTCACAATAATAATATTATGTTAACAAATACTACCCAATATAGATTTCCAGATCCGGGGAATGTCAAAATGACCTATAGGCCTGTGGTGATAGGAACAGGACCGGGTGGCTTATTTGCTGCACTGTATCTTGCCAGAGCCGGATACAGACCGGTTGTTTTTGAGCGCGGTATGGATGTTGACAGGAGAATGGCGCATATAGAGAGATTCTGGAAGGGTGAGGAAGGACTTGATCCAAATTGTAATGTACAGTTTGGAGAGGGCGGCGCAGGAACCTTTTCGGACGGCAAGCTGAATACGGTCATAAAGGATGGTTCGGGAAGACGCACTGAGGTCATGCGTACATTTGTGGAGTATGGTGCGGATTCGTCTATTATGTATATAAATAAACCACATGTTGGCACCGATGTGCTTTCTGGCATAGTTAGAAATATGCGTGAGGATATAAAGAGGCTCGGAGGAGAGGTGCACTTTGATTCTCTGTTTACCGGTTATGACCAGATCACACAGGATAAGGTATGTGTACATATAAAGGATCTGTCAGATGGCAGTGAGAAGGAATACCGAACAAATGCTCTTGTACTGGCACTTGGACACAGCTCAAGGGATACGGTGGAGATGCTTTATAAAAAAGGTGTTCCGATGGAGCCAAAGCCTTTTGCTATGGGACTCAGGATTGAACACAGGAGGGCAGATATAGATGTCATGAAATATGGCGATGATCCGGCATATAAAAAGCTGCTGCCTGCGGCTGACTACAAGATGACACATCAGGCGTCAAATGGCAGGGCTGTATATTCATTCTGTATGTGTCCTGGAGGTTACGTGGTGAATGCATCATCCGAGCACGGTGAGATGTGTGTGAATGGTATGAGCTACAGCGGCAGAGATGGTGAGAATTCCAACAGTGCCATCGTTGTGAATGTGACCCCGGAGGATTACGGGTCAGATCATCCTCTTGCTGGAATGGAGTTCCAGAGAAGATGGGAGAAAGCCGCATACGAGGCCGGACAGGGGGCTGTTCCAGTGCAGCTCTTCGGAGATTACAGAAGGGATATTCCGTCGGAAAAGCTAGGCGGTGTTACGCCTCAGATAAAGGGAGAGTACAGGCTCACAAGCCTCAAATGCTGTTTGCCAGAGTATATAAAGGATGCTATAATAGAAGGAGTTGTGTCCTTTGATAAGAGGATGCCGGGATACTCATCCGACGAAGCAGTTCTCTCAGGAATAGAGGCCAGGACATCATCACCTGTTCGTATGATACGAGGCGATGAACTGTGCTGTGAGGGAACATGTATATATCCGTGCGGGGAAGGCGCGGGCTATGCAGGGGGAATAACCTCAGCCGCTGTCGATGGTATGAAGGTGGCGGAGGCAATAGCATCCAGATTCAGCAATGAGGCAATAACAGACGGTACACAGGAGAATATAAATGGATAGAGAGTATTTGAAAGACAAGAAAAAGATAGTTATAAAGATAGGTTCATCGTCACTTATACATGAGGAGACTGGTGGACTTGACTATACAAAGCTTGAGAAGCTGGTGCGCATCATATGTGACCTGAGAAATCAGAACAAGGATGTTGTTCTTGTATCATCAGGAGCTATAGGTGTCGGAGTACAGGCACTGGGACTTGCCAGAAGACCTAAGACGACTTCACTCAGACAGGCGTGTGCTGCAGTGGGACAGGGACAGCTTATGATGATATATCAGAAGCTTTTTCAGGAGTACCACAGCACAGCAGCTCAGGTTCTGCTGACATTTGACGTTATATCATCCGATGAGAGAAGAAAGAATGCCATCAATACATTCAATGAGCTTCTTCAGCTCGGTGTGGTGCCGATCGTCAATGAGAACGATACGGTTGCCATCGATGAGCTGGATGACAGCGTGGCATTTGGTGACAATGATACACTGTCTGCCATAGTTGCATCCATGATCCATGCAGATCTCCTGATACTTCTCACGGATATAGACGGTCTGTACACTGATGATCCACATAGTAACCCTGATGCAAAGCTTATACCAGAGGTGAACTGTATAGACGACCATATAATGGATATGGGTAAGGGTGCAGGCTCCAAGTACGGAACCGGCGGAATGACGACCAAGATCGCAGCCGCCAGGATAGCAACCAACTCCAACTCGGATATGGTCATAGTATCCGGAGCGGATATGGACAATATTGTTAAGGTAATGAACGGAGAAAGTATAGGAACTCTGTTCACAGCATATAGGGATCATGACTTTGACGTTGTCAGATTTATTTTGAATAAGGAGTATCTTATATAGTTATGAAAGAGACGATAATCGATGCGGCAAAGATCGCACGTATAAATGAATTATATCACAAGTCCAAGGCTGAGGGGCTCACTGACGCTGAGAAGAAAGAACAGCAGCAGTTAAGGCAGGAATATATATTTGCGGTGAAGAATAATCTCAGGAGCACGCTCAACAATATAGACATCAAGGAGAAGGACGGTTCCATAACCAGACTTCAGGATCTTGATCCTACCAGAAAGGCATAGGCTTGCTTATGAATAGCGAGGATAGTGTAAATTCCGGCAGCAAGGAAGTTATAAGAAAAAGAATAAAAGCGGTCAGAAATGACATGGACAGGGATGATCGTGCGCAGAGATCAAAGCTTATATGCAGACGGCTGTCAGCGCTTCCTGAATATGTGAATGCCATCAATATATGTGCATACATCTCCAAAGGGAACGAAGTGGATACAAGGCTCATAGTTGAGAGGGCGTGGGCGGATGGAAAGCATGTATATGTCCCAAAGGTTTATGGACAAAACATGGAGTTTATTGAGATAACAGACTACGGAGAACTCACCACTGGAAACTTTGGAATACTCGAACCTGATTCTGATGATTTTGAAGAGATCAAAGATGGGCTTATGTTCATGCCGGGGATTGCATTTGATCGCAGCCGCAACCGCATAGGCTTTGGCGGAGGGTATTACGACAGATATCTGGCGAGGCATGCAGGGCTTGTCACGGTGGCACTGGCGTATGAATTCCAGATAGTTGATAAGATAGATAGTGAACCTACAGATATCAGACCACATATCATAGTAACAGAATCGGAAGTTATATCATAATGGAGGGTCAATGAACAGAGACGAGATAACAGCAAAGATCGCTGAACTTGAAAAGAAGATACAGATGGATAAGCTGCAAAATGCCGGGGCGGATGATGCCGGAAAAGTTACAGGACGCACTCAGTCCGGTGATATGGCTGACAGCTATGCGCTGTGCCTTGGCGGTGGCGGCGGTAAAGGAGCGTACCAGCTCGGGGTGTACAGAGCACTTGCAGAGTATGGACTTATGGACAAGGTTACAGCCATATCAGGAACTTCCATAGGTGCGATAAATGCCGTGCTTTTCGCGTGCAATGATCCTGACAGAAGCGAGGAGGCATGGAAGAAGATACATTTTGAGACGGTGTTTGACGTTGATCCTGATCTGATGTTCAACGACAAACCGGGATTCATGTCGCGCAGGGAGATGATAAAGCTCATGGACAGCTATGTGGATTACGGAAAGCTGTCTGATGGGCAGGTCACCGTGTATGCAGCCATAGCTGAGTGCGCGCAGGAAGGTGAAAGACAGGCTGAGTATATAAGCCTTGCAGGAATGGATGCGGAGGAGATCAGGACAGTTGTCATGGCATCATCCACCCTGCCTATGCTCTATGAGTCCGTGACTTATAACGATAAGGAGTATTGTGATGGCGGTCTCGCCGACAATGTTCCGGTGAAGCCTTTGTATGATATGGGATGCAGGAATATCGTTGTGTGCGGACTCAACCCTGATTCGAAGAAGAATCTGTCGCCGTATACTGATGCGGATGTCATAGAGATATATCCAAGCGTTAGTCTGGGTGATCTGATAGACGGAACGTTGAATTTTTCAGCAAATTCGATCAAGTTTAGAAGTATGCTCGGATACAGGGATGCCATGAGAGCCCTGAAAGTTCATTTTGAGCATGACCCTGATTATATTGCGGCTCTGGATCATTACAGAGACATTGATCTTGCAGATATACAGACTCAGATGAGGATGGATGCTGCGGATTCTGGTGTGAAAGATACTATGGATAACATAGGCAGGATACTTGGTAAGCTGGGTATAGATGAATAACTCCAGATGGATTTACACAGCTTTAAAGAAATAGATAAGGATACATAGAGATTATGAATGATTTGGAAAAAGTTATTGACGGCATAGATCTGGGACTTCCAGCTCCGCTTGAGGAGCCGGAGAGACAGTATTACTTCATAAAAAAAGGCAGGGAGTATGTCACAGCACGGAGCAAAGAACTGGGACGTGACCTCACCTGCTCCATACAGACATTTGGCTGTCAGATGAATGTAAGGGATTCTGAGAAGCTTGCCGGAATACTTGAGCAGATGGGATATGTTAGAACCGAGTCCGAGCATGCGGACTTTATCATATATAACACATGTACGGTGAGGGAGAATGCCAACAGAAAGGTGTACGGACATCTGGGACTCATGAAGCACCTCAAGGAGAAGAATCCTGAGATGAAGATAGCTCTGTGCGGATGCATGATGCAGGAGCAGCATGTGGTGACTACCATAAGCAAGAGCTACAGGTTTGTCGATATGGTATTTGGAACACATAATGTATACAAACTTGCGGAGATATTTGTAAACAGGATAGAATCCGGAAGCATGGTCATAGATATCTGGAAGGATGCCAAGGAGGTCGTGGAGGATCTTCCTGCTGTGAGGGAATTCCCATTCAAATCAGGTGTAAACATCATGTTTGGATGCAATAATTTCTGTACCTACTGTATAGTTCCATATGTAAGAGGCAGGGAGCGAAGCAGAAATCCGGAGGATATCATAGCTGAGTGCGAGAGGCTTGCTGACGACGGTGTGGTGGAGATCATGCTCCTCGGGCAGAATGTCAATTCATATGGCAAGAACCTTGAGCATCCGATCACATTTGCGGAACTGCTGAGGCGTGTGTGTGCCATAGAGAAGATACAGAGAGTAAGATTCATGACCTCACATCCAAAGGATCTGTCGGATGAACTGATAGATGTCATCGCGGAGAATCCAAAGATCTGCAGGCATCTCCATCTGCCGGTACAGTCGGGCTCGACAAAGATACTGAATGCGATGAACAGACGGTACACAAAGGAGTCATATCTTGCACTGGTTGACCGCATAAGGGCAAAGGTTCCGGAGATATCACTCACCACTGATATAATCGTGGGATTTCCTGGTGAGACCGAGGAGGATTTCCTTGAGACCATGGACGTGGTTGAGAAAGTACAGTATGACACCGCATTTACATTTATATATTCAAAGAGAACAGGAACTCCTGCCGCCGGAATGGAGAATGGTTCCACAAAGGAAGAGATACAGGATAGATACAACAGGCTTTTAAGGCGTGTGCAGGAGATAAGTGATGTGAAGACCCTTGCGATAAATGGACAGACACAGCCGGTTCTGGTTGAGGGCTTTGACGAGAAGGGCGACGGCCTTCTGACCGGAAGACTCTCCAACAACATACTTGTCCATTTTCCTGGGTGTGCGGAGATGGTTGGAAAGATCCTGAATGTAAATCTTGTTGAGTGTAAGGGATTTTATTACATGGGTGAATTAGCAGAATAGGAGTAGTTGAAGTGGCAGCATTAACACCAATGATGGCTCAGTATATGGAAGTTAAGAATCAGTATAAGGACTGTATTCTCTTCTACAGACTGGGAGATTTCTACGAGATGTTCTTCGACGATGCCCTGACGGCATCCAGGGAACTTGAGATAACACTGACCGGCAGGGACTGTGGTCAGGAGGAGCGCGCACCGATGTGCGGTGTTCCGTATCATGCTTGTGACATATATTTGAACAAGCTGATAGAGAAGGGCTACAAGGTAGCCATATGTGAGCAGATGGAGGATCCAAAGCTCGCAAAGGGTATAGTAAAGAGAGAAGTTATACGTATAGTTACGCCTGGTACAAATATGTCCCAGGCTATTCTTGATGAGACGAGAAATAACTATCTCATGTGTATATTTGGCTGTAATGAGGAGTATGGTGTGGCGGTGTGTGATATCACGACCGGAGAGTTCAGATCATGTCATATCTCGTCAACATCCAAGTTGTACGATGAGATCAACAAATATTCACCGACGGAGATCATTGGAAATGATGTCTTTTTGTCATGTGGTCTGAACTTTGATTACATGAAGGAGAAGATGAAGATAACGATATCGGAGGCTCCGTCTCATTACTTTAATGATGATACCTGTGAGGATTTCATCAAGAGACAGTTTAAAGTCGGCTCTATAGATGGCCTCGGCATAGATGAGCAGGAAGATATGCTGCTGTCAGCGGGCGCACTTCTCCAGTATCTACACGAGACACAGAAGAACTCTCTGGATCATATCAACAGGATAGATATATATTCCATAGAGGACTTTATGATCATAGACAGTTCATCCAGAAGAAATTTGGAGCTGACAGAGACACTCAGGGACAAGCAGAAGAGAGGCTCGCTGCTCTGGGTGCTGGACAAAACCAAGACTGCCATGGGAGCCAGAATGCTCAGAAATATGATAGAGCAGCCCCTTATCCACAAAGATGATATAGAAGCCAGACTTGATGCTATAACAGAGCTCAACGATTCTGTTATAACAAGGGATGAACTTCGAGAGTACATGAATACCATATATGATCTCGAGAGACTTATGACGAGAATATCGTTAAGAACAGCGAATCCGAGAGATCTTCTGGCATTCAAGACGTCCATACAGCTCCTTCCATTTATCATACAGCTTCTCGGTGAATTCCATTCGGATGAGCTCACGGAGATCAGAGATGGAATAGATGATCTGCAGGATCTCTATGATCTTCTTGACCGTGCCATAGTTGATGAGCCGCCTATACTTATCAGAGAGGGCGGAATATTCAAGGATGGCTATCTTGAGGACATAGACACTCTGAAGAATGCCACAACTGATGGCAAGAACTGGATAGCAGAACTTGAGGCCAGAGAGAAGGAAAAGACCGGCATCAAGAATCTCAAGATAAAGTTCAACAAGGTGTTTGGATATTATTTTGATGTCACCAATTCATATAAGAGCCTTGTGCCGGATTATTTCATCAGAAAGCAGACACTTGCCAATTCTGAGAGATACACAACCGAGGAGCTTGACAGACTGGCTGGAGTTATACTCGGATCATCTGACAAGCTTGTAGCCCTGGAGTACAACACATATGTTGAGCTCAGGGACACCCTTGCTGCAGAGCTCACAAGGGTACAGAGAACAGCACACAGCATAGCCATGCTCGACGCCCTGTGTTCGCTCTCATATGTGGCTGTTGCAAATGGCTATGTGAGACCAGAGATCAATACAGATGGAGTCATCGACATAAAGGACGGACGTCATCCGGTCGTTGAGAAGATGCTGAACAACGATATGTTCATCACAAACGACACATATCTGAACAACCATGAGAGCAGGATATCTATCATCACCGGTCCTAACATGGCTGGTAAATCGACATACATGAGACAGACTGCACTCATAGTGCTCATGGCTCAGGTTGGAAGCTTTGTTCCTGCGGCATCTGCGAACGTAGGTATCTGCGACAGGATATTTACAAGAGTGGGAGCGTCCGACGACCTTGCATCCGGACAGTCTACATTCATGGTTGAGATGAGCGAGGTCGCCAATATACTCAGAAATGCCACGAAAAATAGTCTTCTCATCCTTGATGAGATAGGTCGAGGAACAAGCACATATGACGGTCTGGCGATCGCATGGGCTGTCGTTGAGTATATAAGTAACAGTGAACTGCTCGGAGCAAAGACTCTGTTTGCCACACATTATCACGAGCTCACGGAGCTTGAGGGTAAGCTGTCGGCGGTCAACAACTACTGTATAGCGGTTAAGGAGGATGGAGACGACATAGTGTTCCTCAGAAAGATCGTCAAGGGCGGTGCCGACAGAAGCTATGGTATACAGGTTGCAAAGCTTGCCGGTGTGCCTGATGTAGTTATAGCGAGAGCAAATGAGATATGTAATCAGCTTATAGACAAAGACATAACAACCAAGCTGAAGGAGATAAAGGTTACAAATGATTTTAAGCCGAAGAAGGATGATACCCAGATGTCAATGTTCGGCTCACTGGCCGAATCACAGGTGATCGAGGACATAAAGTGTGTTGATCTGTCCAATATGACACCTATGAAGGCATTGCTTTATTTAAATGAATTGCAGGAGCGACTCAAATAATAAGGAGCGATAAGTGATGATAAAAGTATTAGACCAGAATACAATAAACAAAATAGCTGCCGGTGAAGTAATAGAGAAGCCGAGTTCTGTCATCAAAGAGCTAGTAGAAAACTCTATAGACTCAGGAGCCACAGCGGTAACTGTCGAGGTAAAGGGCAGCGGGCTTTCATTTCTCAGAGTTACTGACAACGGAGCGGGAATAAAGAAGGATGAGGTCAAGCTTGCATTCCTCAGACATGCCACAAGTAAGCTTGTGAAAGTCGAGGATCTCCTAAGTATCTCTTCTCTTGGTTTCCGAGGCGAGGCTCTTGCCAGTATAGCGGCGGTTGCACAGGTTGAGATGATCACCAAGACCGCTGATGATGTGACCGGTCTCAGATACCAGATACATGGAGGTAAGGAGATATCCAGTGAGGAGATTGGTGCTCCAGGCGGAACAACCATCATAGTAAGGAATTTATTTTATAATACACCGGCGAGAAAGAAGTTCATGAAGACTGATCCCACAGAGATAAGCTATATATATGACCTAATATGCCGTATGTGTATGTCCCATCCTGAGATTTCGTTCAAGTTCATCGCAAATGGAACCGACAAGCTGTTCACATCCGGCAATGGAAAACTGAGGGATATAATCTACCATATCTATGGAAGAGATATCACCTCCAATCTTCTTGAGATAAATGCTGAGAATGACTATATGAAGATCTCCGGATATATAGCAAGGCCTTGTATATCAAGGAGCAACAGATCTTTTGAGGGTTATTATGTAAATCACAGATATATTAAGAGTGCGGTGCTCACCAAAGCAATTGAGGATGCATTCAGAACGTTTGTCATGATCCACAAATTTCCGTTTACCGAGATCAATTTTCAGGTGAGACCTGATCTCCTCGACGTAAATGTTCATCCGACCAAGATGGAGCTGAAATTTGCGAACAGTCAGGATATATACAGCTTCACCTACAATGCCATAAGAGAGACACTGTTATTCAAGGAGCTCATTCCTGATGTGGCGCCGGGTAAAGATCCAAAGCCTGAGACCTTCAAGCAGAGGGATGTTGGCAAGGCACCGGAGGCGTTCGAGAATAAGAGGCGTGAGGCGATAGTCAGGGCGGAGGAGCGTACTGTACCGCAGAGTCAGCCTGTTAATCCTGTTGCACCGCAGACGCAGCCTGAGCAGCTTTGTCCGGCAGAACCACAGAATCAGCCTGAGCAGCTTCGCTCGGCGGAGACGCAGACATCACCACAGCAGCTTTGCCCGATCGAACCACAGACATCATCACAGCCGGTCCGCCCGGTTATAGAAATCATAGATGAGACTAGCAGCTCAAACAATAAAGGATCAGACGTCATAGATAATAACAAGATGGAGAAGCCGGCAGGAAACTACATATATGCGGATAGGAATAATGATCTTGAGAGAGAGATAGTACAAAACAGGAATGTGGTAAACGAGAGTCCGGCATATACAGCTCCGGCACCAGCTAGACCTTCGGTCACAGCGGCGACACAAGACTCAACAGTATCTGCAGCTTCAGATGCAGCTTATATTGAGGAAGCCGGGAAAAAATACGTACAGCAGGATATGTTCCAGGAGAAGTTCCTGACAAAGGAGGCCCGTGCGAAGCACAGACTCATAGGACAGCTTTTCAAGACATACTGGCTCATAGAGTACGATGGTAAGTTCTTCATAATGGATCAGCATGCCGCCCATGAGAAGGTTAAGTACGAAGAGCTTATGGAGAATTACAAGAATAAGAAGATATACTCACAGTATCTTATGCCTCCAGCGGTTGTTACACTCAGTGCCGCAGAGATAGAGTTTCTTCATGAAAATATGGAGATGTTCGAGGCACTTGGATATCAGATTGAGAACTTTGGAGGCAGGGAGTTCAAGCTGAACGCTGTTCCTGACAACCTGTTTGGCCTTGATGGCAGAGAGCTTTTCATAGACTTCATAGCGGATGCAAGCAGCAGTGCTAAAAAGGTGACCATAGATACATTTATACACAAGCTTTCCACCATGGCGTGCAAAGCTGCGATAAAGGGTAACACGGAGATAAGTTTTAAGGAGGCTGACGCACTTATAGATCAGCTATTAAAGCTTGAAAATCCATACACATGTCCTCATGGACGTCCGACTGTCATATCCATGACGGAGGCGGAGATTGAGAAGAAGTTTAAGCGAATAGTATAGGAGATAACAGGATGGATAAGAATATGAAACCACTGATAATCCTCACCGGCCCCACGGCTGTCGGCAAGACGGCACTGTCCATAGGACTGGCAAAGGCGGTGGACGGCGAGATCATATCCGCAGATTCTATGCAGGTATATAGAAAGATGAATATTGGAACGGCGAAGATAGAGCCGGAGGAGATGCAGGGGGTAAGGCATCATCTGATAGATATTCTGGATCCGGCAGAAGAGTTCAACGTTGTGCTTTTCAAGAAATATGCTCTTCGTGCTATGGAGGATATATATTCCCGTGGAAAAATTCCAATCATAGTAGGTGGTACCGGTTTCTATATCCAGGCTCTTCTGTACGATATTGATTTTGAGGAAAATGACAACGATATGTCATACAGGGAAAAGCTGCAGAACCTTGCAGATACCCACGGCAAGACATTCCTTCATGACATGCTAGCGGAGGTCGACCCTGAATCCGCTGAAAAGATACATGAGAACAATGTAAAAAGAGTGATACGGGCTCTTGAATTTTATAAAAAAACAGGTATGAAGATATCTGAACACAACGAGACTGAGTCGCAGAAGAAGTCACCATATAATTTTGAATATTTTGTGTTAAATGATGACAGACAGAAATTATATGATAGAATAGACAGACGGATAGATATCATGCTTGAGGCAGGGCTTCTGGACGAGGTAAAACTGCTTGTGAGCGAGGGTTACAGCAGGGAGCTGGTGTCCATGCAGGGGCTTGGCTACAAGGAGATAATCGATTATATTCAGGGCAGATGCACTCTGGATGAGGCAGTATATACGCTAAAGAGAGATACAAGGCATTTTGCCAAGAGACAGATCACATGGTTCAAGAGGGAAAAACATGTGACCTGGGTTGATAAAAGTGAGTACGACAGCGAGTCTGAAATATTGTCATTTATGCTGGACAGGCTTCACGAAAAGGAGATTATATAGAAATGAAAGATATGTTAAAGGATTACTACAGATCACTGAATGTGGATGAAAAGGTGTTTGAATACTGCAACAGTGTGGAGGAGAAACTTAAGGATAGATTTGCAGCCATCGATGCTGTGAGTGAGCTCAACCAGCTCAAGGTCCTTAAGGCCATGCAGGACAACAGATTGTCTGAGGCACATTTTGCAGGCTCTTCGGGTTATGGTTATACGGATGACGGAAGAGATGCCCTTGAGAGGATATATGCAGACGTATTTCACACGGAGGATGCCCTTGTCAGGACACAGATAGTGTGCGGAACCCATGCACTCTGCACGGCCATGTTCGGTAATCTGCGCCCGGGAGATGAGATCCTTGCCATAGCGGGAAAGCCGTACGACACATTGGATGAGATCATTGGTATCAGGGAGTCAAGGGGCTCACTTGCAGAGTATGGTGTCACATATGCCCAGGTGGATCTGTTGCCGAACGGAGACTTTGACATTGATGGAATAAAGAATGCGATCAATAGCCGCACAAGGCTTGTGGAGATACAGAGATCCAAGGGATATGCGGTCAGAAAGACGCTGTCTGTACAGCAGATCGGTGAGGCCATAAAAGCGGTCAAGAGTGTAAATCCTGACATCATATGCATGGTAGACAACTGTTACGGAGAATTCGTACAGGATATAGAGCCGTCGGATGTGGGTGCCGATCTTGTGGTCGGTTCTCTCATTAAGAATCCGGGTGGCGGTCTTGCACCGATCGGCGGTTATATATGCGGAAAGAAGGAGTACGTGGAGAATGCTTCATACAGACTCACAACTCCGGGACTCGGCAAGGAGGTTGGAGCCTCACTTGGCAATACAAAGGCTCTCACTCAGGGACTTTTCATGGCACCTACAGTTACTGCAAGTGCGCTTAAGGGTGCGATATTTGCAGCAAATGTATACGAGGGACTGGGCTTTAAGGCTGTTCCTGACAGCACAGAGGACAGATACGATATTATTCAGGCTGTTGAGCTTCAGACTCCTGAGAGGGTCGTGGCATTCTGTGAAGGAATCCAGGCTGCAGCGCCGGTTGACAGTTATGTAAGACCTGAGCCTTGGGACATGCCGGGCTATGATTCACCGGTCATCATGGCCGCTGGAGCATTTGTGTCTGGTTCATCCATTGAGCTCTCAGCGGATGCACCTATGCGCTCACCTTACGCGGTATATTTTCAGGGGGGACTTACATATCCCCATGCCAAGTACGGCATAATAATGTCATTACAGAAAATGGTAGAAAAAAACCTTATAGTATGGTAGATTAATTAGTCGGCCATATAAAATTTTCTCTGGAGCTTGGAGAGGCGGAAGGAGGAAATATGGATAAAAATTATTGCAAAGAGAATTTTGCAGGAGGACTTTCGGTCTCCATGAAAGAAATGTCGGAGACTGAGAGACCGTATGAGAAGAGCTTTAAGTATGGAGTTGAGGTTCTCACAGATGCTGAACTTCTGGCAGTCATCCTCAGAACCGGAAGCAGGAAGGCAAATGCGCTGTCCACAGCCTACAGGATATTGGATGCCCATCCGGTCCACAAAGGGATAGTGGGGCTTAATTACCTGACTGTGAGTGAACTTGAAGAGATAAGCGGAGTTGGAAAGGTAAAAGCGATACAGATGAAATGTCTGGCTGAGATATCCAGGAGAATGGCCAGGGCTTCATTTAAGCCGTTTTTGTCGTTCCAGTCCCCACAGAGCATTGCGGATTATTTCATGGAGAACACAAGATATCTCGAAAAGGAATACGTGTATCTCCTCATGTTTGATGCGAAGCATAAGCTCATAAAGGATGTCCGCATTTCAGAGGGAACAGTGAACAGTTCGATGTTATCTCCGAGAGAGGTGTTTGTGGAGGCGCTCAGATACGATGCTGTCTATATCATACTTGTGCATAACCACCCATCCGGAGATCCGACTCCGAGCGGTCAGGATATAGATATCACCAGAGAGATGGACAGAGCCGGGGAACTGATAGGGATAGAGCTTTCAGATCATATTATTTTAGGAAATAACTGCTATGTCAGCTTAGCTGAGCGAGGTATTTTATAATGAAACGAAGACGAAATAGGAACAGAAAAAGAATAGAGATCACACCGAGATATTTTTTGCTTGGACTCACAGGCTTTTGCGTTGTGCTCATGCTTGTATCTCTCTTTGCGGGGGGAATATTTGCACCGGTGAGGAATTTTACCAACATATTTGTCCAGCCCATGCAGAAAGGGGTAAATACCATAGGCAGATGGGTTCAGAGCAAAACTGAGGCATTCCAGAATTACGACGCACTGTTAAAGGAGAATGAAACACTCAAGGATCAGCTTGAACAGAGTCAGAAGCAGGTGGCACAGTACCAGCAGAATTCGTATGAGCTCGAACGTCTTCAGGCACTTTATGAGCTTGATCTCCAGTATTACGATTATAAGAAGACTGCTGCCAGAGTCATATCAAAGGATACCGGCGGATGGTTTCAGGTGTTCTATGTCGACAAGGGAACAGATGATGGTGTTGTCGAGGGCTGCAATGTCATGTATGGCAACGGCCTGTGTGGAATAGTCACAGAGGCCGGAAAGGATTATGCCAAGGTAAGAGCCATCATAGACGATACATCAAATGTAAACGGAATGATATTACCGTCAGAGGCTATTTGTAATGTTGAGGGAAGCGCCAGCAATTATGAGAATGGCTATCTTATCGCTGAAAACATTGACAAGGACGCAGAGGTCGGAGTCGGCGATCAGGTCGTCACATCCTATGTGTCAAGCAAATATCTGTCGGGAATTAACATAGGGTATGTAACAAAAATAGAGGAAGATTCCAACAATCTTACAAAGACTGCATATATCACTCCGGCATGTGATTTTTCAAAGATACAGGAGGTACTCATAGTCCTCCAGACCAAGAAAACTGTTTCGGAGTAGAAGTAAAGAGGTTAAACAGACATTGAGAAGAGTTATCACACTTGGATTATTAATCATAATATGTTTTGTGCTTCAGTCAGCACTTTTTCCATATATTTCAGTTGCGGGTGCGACTCCCAATCTGATGCTCATCCTCACGGTGTCCTTTGGACTTATGAGAGGTCGAAAAGAGGGAATGCTGGTGGGATTTTTCTGTGGCTTTTTATATGATCTGTACTTTGGCTTTGCCATAGGCCCTTTTATGATCATATATATGCTCATTGGATACTGTAACGGATTTTTCCACAGACTGTACCTCGTGGAGGATGTACTGCTGCCTATCATCATCATAACACTTGATGATTTCATATTTAATTTCATAACATTTATAATATTCTTTGTAATGCGTAACAGACTCAGTTTTGGGCTGTACATGAAGGATATTATTTTGCCGGATATGATATACACAGCCATACTTACGATGATAGTATTCAAGCTGTTTGTCTTTATAAACAAGCGGCTGAAGCGCGCTGAAAAAGGAAGTGAGACATAGTGATCAGAGATATATTAGAGATAATCAAAGATTTTATAGTAGAAAAGTTAAAGAGCCGTATTTTTTATGTCACTCTGTTTTTTTTGTGCCTGTCAGGCGTGCTTGTGTACAGATTGTTTAATCTTCAGATCATAAATGGAGAAAAATATCAGTCCAGCTTCCAGTACAAATCACTTAAGACGGTGTCGGTCAAGGCCACCAGAGGAAAGATTTTCGACTGCAACGGAAAACTGCTTGCATATAACGAATCTTCATACAATCTGAGTTTCACCAGCAATGCAGACCTCACTGAGGCGGCAGACAAGAAGAATATGTCGGTCAATGAGCTAAGAAATGAGATAGTTTATAAGACGATACTTATACTTGAGCAGAATGGAGACAGTCTGTCCGTGGAGCTTCCGATCAAGCTGGATGCAAATGGCAACATGAAATTCACGATAAGCGGCTCACAGCTCAATACATTTTATATGAATGTTTATGGTGCAAGCTCAGTTGATGCCCTCACCGATGCACAGAAGAATGCTACAGCAAGGGAAGTATTTGACTATATGAGAAGTGATGAACTTTTCAATATCTCGGGTGATTATTCGGATGCCTATGTGCTCAAGATCCTTGCCGTGAGATATGAGGTATGGCTCAACAGATACCAGCAGTACATGACAGTGGATATCGCCAACAATATAAGTCAGCAGAGCTATGCTGCGATAACTGAGAATATGGATACACTGCTCGGAATGGATGTGAGTATTGAATCAAACAGAGTATACAATGATGCAATATATTTTTCACATATAATCGGATATATCGGCAACATTTCAAATGAGGAGCTCGAGGAGTACAATGCGAAGCTTGACGAGAATCAGCAGTATGATTCCAATGATATGGTTGGAAAGCTTGGTTTGGAACAGTCGTACGAGGATCAGCTTCGTGGTGTTGACGGTTCCCAGAAGATGTACGTTGACAACATGGGAAAAGTCCTTGAGATTATAGAAAAGACTGATTCTGTTGCAGGAAACGATATTTACCTCACACTTGACTCTGATCTTCAGAAATACTGCTACAACGCACTTGAAAAGGAATTGTCGTATATTCTCCTTGCAAATCTCAAGAACGTGACGACATCCAAGGAGAAAGAGGATATACCTATAACGGATGTGTACTCGGCATTCTTTGACAACAACATTATAGACATAAAGGCCCTTAATGCTGCGAATGCAACTGACAATGAAAAGAATGTGTACAACACATTTGTATCAAGCAAGCAGTACACACTCAATGCGCTTTCGGACATTCTGAAGAGCAGTCACACGGAACTGTATAATCTTTCGGATCAGTACAAGGATTATATGGAGTTTATATGCGAGACGCTGAGCTCAAACGGCATATATGACAGCAGTGCAGTGGATAAGGACAGTGACACATATAACAACTATGTAAATGACAAGATATCATTATATGAGTATCTGAAATACTGCATAAGCCAGGGAGTAATAGACATAACCGGCATTCAGACAAGCAGTGATTATTATGATACGGATGAGATATACAATGTTATTGTCGATTATGTACTCAAAGAATTTGAGGATGACTCCGATTTCGACAAACGAGTCTTCAAATATATGATATTATCAGGTGAAATAACAGGTTCCCAGGTAATATACCTGTTATACGACCAGGGAATCCTTAATAGTACAACAGACGAAGATTACGAGGAATTTACGTCAGGTGTCCTCAGCAATTTTGAATTTATTTACAGAAAGATCAAAAAGCTTGAGATAACACCTGCCATGCTTGCTCTTGACCCATGCTCGGGATCCATCGTGGTGGTCGATCCGGCGACAGGAACTGTAAGGGCTATGGTAAGCTACCCAAGCTACGACAACAACAAGCTCACAAATGTGATCGATCCTGACTATTATGCCAAGATAACAGAAGATAAGACGACCCCTATGTACAATCGTGCAACCATGCAGAGAACTGCACCGGGTTCCACATACAAGATGCTCATTGCTGCAGCTGGTCTGCAGGAGGGCGTTATAGACGTTGGATCAGTTATAACTGATTACGGTACATTCTCAAAGGTTGTTCCTTCACCGGCCTGCTGGCTCAGAAGCGGACACGGAACGCTTGGTCTCGCTGACGCCATAGAGGTATCGTGTAACGGTTTCTTCTATGAGGTTGGATACCGCCTTGCCACAGACAGCAAGGGAGTATATCAGGATGCACAGGGTATAGATAAGATACAGAAGTACGCTTCGTTATTTGGACTTGACCAGAAGTCAGGTGTGGAGATAGAAGAGATGGATCCGCATGTGTCAGATACTGATGCGGTACGTTCTTCTATCGGACAGGGTACAAATAACTATGCGCCTGTCCAGCTTGCCAGATATGTGACAACCATCGCCAATGAGGGCAACTGTTATGACCTGACACTGGTGAACGAGATAAAAAATATAGATGGAAGAACAGTGTATAAGAGTGACAACGTTCCTAAGAATACAGTTGATCTGACGGACAGCCAGTGGGCGGTCATAAAACAGGGAATGCGTCAGATGGTAAGTGAACACACAAGTCCATCGGCTCTTATAAATCAGATAAATGTCAATGTTGCCGGCAAGACGGGAACAGCAGAGGAGGATACCACAAGGCCGGATCACGCATTGTTTGTGTCATTTGCGCCTTATGAGAACCCTGAGGTCAGTGTAACATGTGTTATTCCACATGGATATACATCGGGTAACGCAGAGGAGCTTGCCGGAATGGTGTACGCATATATGTATGACCCTGACAAGCTTGATACGCTTGACATAACAGGAAACAACCAGATGTCAGATTAATTGAGATACCAAAGATATATCACAGAACCTGTGTGTAGGAAATAATATGACAGGAGCAGATGATATGGATGGTATGGACAGATTATCAATCAAGGCAGACAGATCAGGCATAGTTGTCTATGTACCGGCGGCTATGTCTGTAAATGATATCTGCTGCGATCTGTATTGCAGGATCCTCGATAATATAAGTGCCTTCCAGAAAAAAGGAACTGTATGTATATCTTTCAGGGGATGTACCCTGGAGCGTGGAGACACGGAGGAGATAATCAGTTTTTTAAACAGCATTGATAAGATTCATGTCAGATTTGCAGCTAAACCTGACATAGATCAATATACAGGTTCCGGTGTCCGGGATGATGGGGATCGTGAACCACAACAGGCAAAAGTCAGTATGGCTTTGCCGGATATGACTAAAACGCACAGTGACAATGAAAGACCATATATCTTCCGCGGTGACATAGGGAGAAAGCAGACCCTTGAGATCAGGGGAAATGTCATTATCCTCGGAGATGTTGCCAGGGATGCCAGGGTTGTATCCGGTAAGAATATCGTGGTCGTTGGGGAACTGGCGGGAGCTGCCATAGCGGGTAAGCTGGCGGCTGGAAACAATTTCATAATAGCGATGAGAATGTGCCCACAGCTTTTGCAGATAGGGAAAGCGAAAAGTACAGGAATCAGACTTCCGGGTGCAAAAAGAATGCCAATGATAGCTACGAATGATGAAGGGATCATAAATATAACCTACATATGATAGTAAATTTAGGAGGTTTTTTATTATGTGTGAAGTTATTGTTGTTACATCAGGAAAAGGCGGAGTTGGCAAGACGACCACATCGGCGAACATAGGAACCGGTCTTGCGTCCCTCGGGAACAGAGTGGTGATGATAGATACAGATATAGGTCTCAGAAACCTGGATGTTGTGCTTGGCCTGGAAAACCGCATAGTCTATAATCTGATAGATGTAATAGAGGGAAACTGCAGATATAAGCAGGCTCTTATAAAGGCGAGGAACTACAACAATCTGTACCTGCTGCCTTGCGCGCAGACCAGGGATAAGACAGCGGTCAGCCCGGAACAGATCATCAAGCTCATAGACGAGATAAGAGACGAGTATGACTACATAATCATTGACTGCCCGGCCGGTATAGAACAGGGCTTTAAGAACGCCATAGCTGCTGCTGACAGGGCTGTCATAGTGACAACTCCCGAGGTCTCGGCCATAAGGGATGCAGACAGGATAATCGGTCTGCTCGAGGCGTATGGAATTGAAAAACAGCACCTCATAATCAACAGGATAAGATATGATATGGTCAAAAAGGGCAATATGATGTCCGTCGATGATGTGGTTGATATACTTGCAGTGGATCTGCTTGGAGTGATCGCCGACGATGAGGACATAGTCATATCGACAAACAAAGGAGAACCGGTCGTGTGCAGCAACACGAAATCGGGACATGCATATATGAATATATGCAGAAAGATAGTGGATGATTCCCTTGAAGTTGAAGATTATTATTCAGGGAAGAACCGCTCACTGCGTTCGCTTTTCAGACGTAAAAGAGCCTGAAGGGAGGAATGTGGGGATGAATAAGATATATTTATATAACACAGGAAGTTATGCCAAAGAAAGGCTTATAAGCATGCTGGCTTCAGACAGGATAGGGTGTAATCCGGATTTCCTGGACGATATGAAGCATACCATAAAGCAGGAGATAGACAGATACATCAATGTAAAGGAATCAGATATCGATATCCAGGTCAAGGAGCGTATGCTAGTGGCATATATTCCATTGTTAAGCGTGGATACAGAGAAGAAGGATAACGAATATACATACAGAACAACAGGACGAGGATCAGTGAATTATGAACTTATTCAAGAAGGATCAACTGAACTTAAAACAATTCAGTCTTGATCAGGATCAAAAAAAATACAGTATACTGGATTACAATTTCAAATTGTTTTTCCTGATAATAGCAGCCATGGCCATGGGTACTGTGATCATAGTGAGCGTAGATGAGACAAAACTCACAAAGCAGTTGATCGGTGCCGGGGTGTGTATACTGGGAATGATAATAGTATCACTCATAGACTATAATTTCATATGCAAATACTACATGGTACTATACGCTGCAAATATAGTGCTGCTGGGACTTGTACTGGTGGCAGGATCAGGTGCTGATTCCCATGGAGCCAGCAGATGGTTCCAGATATCCGATTCATTTACCATACAGCCATCGGAGTTTGCCAAGATAATACTGATAATCTGCACGGCTGTTTTTCTTGAAAAACATGCGGATGATCTGAACACGGCAAAGACGCTGTTGAAGCTTGCAGCTTTCCTTGCAATACCGATAGGACTTATATTTGCCGAGCCGGATCTTTCAACCACGATATGTATATGTGCAACATTGTTTATAGTCATATTTATAGCGGGGCTCTCACTCAAGATAATAGGTATTGCGGTACTGATACTCATACCATTCTTTGGAGGCTTCTTCTGGTATATCCAGCAGGACAACCTGCCTCAGTTTCTGAACGGATATCAGAGGCAGCGTATCCTTGGACATATGTATGGAGGCGGATCCACTCAGGATCAGCAGAACAACTCGATCATGGCTATAGGATCGGGACAGTTGACCGGTAAGGGAATCAACAGCTCTGATGTGGCAACCGTAAAAGATACAAATCTCATATCTGAGCAGCAGACAGACTTTATATTCTCGGCAGTGGGAGAAGAATTAGGTTTCATCGGAAGTGTTATTATTATTGCAATTTTACTGCTCATAGTGTTACAATGTATTAGGGTTGCTAGGCGTTCCGGTGATAAAAAGGGAATGTATATAGCAACAGGTATGGCAGCATTGGTCAGCATCCAGTCATTTATCAATATTGGTGTTGCCACATCCATACTTCCGAATACGGGATTACCTTTGCCATTCATAAGTTACGGACTGAGTTCACTCGTCAGTTTGTGTGCCGGAATGGGCATGGTTCTCAATATAAATTTGCAAAAGAAAAAGTTTTAGGAGGATTTTCATGAATATTGGTTTGATAGCACATGATGCTAAGAAAAAACTGATGCAGAACTTCTGTATAGCATATAGAGGAATTCTTAATAAGCATGAGCTTTACGCAACAGGAACTACCGGAAGACTTATTGAGGAGGTTACAAATCTTACAGTTCACAAATATATTGCAGGACATCTTGGCGGTGAGCAGCAGCTCGGATCACAGATAGAGAACAATGACATCGATATGGTCATCTTTCTGAGAGATCCGCTTCATCCAAAGAATCATGAACCTGATATAAACAACATATTTACATTGTGTGATACACATAATATTCCGCTTGCGACTAATCTGGCAACTGCCGAGCTTCTTATACTGGCACTTGACAGAGGAGATCTTGACTGGCGTGAATTCTACAAGTAAATATATTTCAGCACCGTTATCAGGCTGTTGAATATATTTCGGAGGTTATATTATGTTTAATCAAAGCAGAATAGGAAAATACATGCGAAGAAGTATCTCGTTGATACTTGTGTTGTCCATGGTTCTTCTGACCGGCTGCGGAAGCAAGACCTACAAAGCTGGAAAACAGCTCGACATAGGTGTACTGCCTGATCTTCCGGTGTATGGGGAGCTCGGAATGGCATACGATAACGCTGTGATAGCACAGGGCGAGGAGATAGATGCCGCAAACTACAACGGATGTTATGCCGCTATGCTTGTCGATGAGACGACCAAGGATACCATAGTGGCCCATAATGTACATGGAAAGATATATCCGGCAAGTATGACCAAGATCATGACAGGTATACTCGTTATGGAGAGCATAGAAAAGGGAGATATATCCCTTGACGATGTGGTAACTCTCAACAGAAAGGTCACATTTGACGATTGGGATGCCATGGCCAGTGACCTGGTCGGAGGCTGCAGCCTGACGGTCAAGAACCTGCTGTACGGTCTCATGATAACATCATACAATGACTGTGGTGTTATACTTGCAGAGCTGATAGCCGGCAGCGAATCAGCATTTTGTGACATGATGAATGAAAAGGCGAAGGAGATCGGTGCGACAAATACCCACTTTGTCAACTGTCACGGACTTCACGACGATGACCATTACACTACAGCGTATGATCTGTATCTTATAATAAAGGAATTTTCAAAGCATGACCTTGCGTATGTGATAGATTCACTTGATACATATGATTTCACATACACGGATGCAGATGGCAATGAACAGGTGGTAACCATAGAGCCGACAAACGAATTCTTAACTGGTGAGGTAAATCTTCCAGATGGATACTCGATAGGTTCGTGGAAGACCGGAACCACAGAGGAGGCACTCAACTGTCTTATCATGGAGCTTAAGAACGATTCCACCGGTGAAGAGTATATTGCTCTTGTAGCCGGAGCAGATGGAAAAGAGGCACTGTACAGCGCCATGACTGAACTTATAAATAAGGCAAAGTGATGTGTGTATCTGACATATATGATACGGACATTATTTGTATAAATTTTACATCAAGATTCAGGAGGCATGAAAAATGATTCACATTATTGCAGGAGATAAGGGTAAGGGAAAGACAAAGGCACTGATAGATAAGGTCAACAATGAAGTAAAGGTTGTTTCCGGTACGGTAGTATTTCTTGATAATAACAACAAGCATCTCTATGAGCTCAGCAACAGAGTCAAGATGATCAACTGTACAAGCTATGGAATTAGCAAGCTGGATTCGTTCACCGGATTCGTGCGAGGAATAATCTCCCAGAACAGTGATATTGAGAAGATTTATATAGATAATTTTAAGACGGTTGCATACGTTGGAGAGTCACATATCGTTGAGGCATTGGACGAGATAAAGAACATATCCGATATGTTCAATGTTGATATAGTGATCTGTCTGGCAACAGATGTCAATGACGTACCAGAGGATTTCAAGGACTGCGTTATTGCGGCATTATAAGCTGGATGCCGCCTTATATTTCAGATAGAATGTGGTTGGCATATGTATGTTGCCAGCCATTTTCTGTGCCAGAGTAAATTACGGGAGACATATTATGGCGACAATAAAACGAAAAAAACAAAAGACAAAGATCGAACTTCCAAAGCTTAAAATGCCGGGCTTTGGAACATTCCTTTTTGCACTCGTATTCATATATATACTCATCAGGGTCGTTGCGTATGTGAATGATTCTGATCCGATAATATTCACGGTTGAGCAGAGTACGTACGATACCGATTTCACGGCTACAGGGCTTGCGGTAAGAAGTGAGACTGTCATAACCGCCTCGGCGACGGGAACGCCATGCTACTATATAAGAGATGGCGAGAAGGTATCCAAGGGTGCAAATATATATGCCATCGACAGCTCGGGCTCCATGCAGGCAGCAATGAGCGACATGCAGGAGAATGGTTCAGCACTTCTCACGAGCGCAGATTACACAAGTCTGAACAATCAGATAAAGATGTTCAAAAATGGATTTTCAGCATCCAATTTTGGTAATGTATATAATTTCAAGACAAGCATCGACAACAAGCTTTTAGAGCTCTATGAGGAGCTTGCTCTTGAGCAGGTCAGCAATGGTTCTTCATCATTTTCACTTGATGCCCAGAAGGCGCCATTCAGTGGACTTGTCACATACTATCAGGATAGATATGAGAGCGTCGATGTGAAGAATCTGACACCTGAGCTTTTTGATAAAACTGTGTATACAAAACAGTCACTCAAGTCAGATGGCCAGGTTTCTGCGGGCAGCGCTGTATGTAAGCTTATCAACGATGAGGAATGGAATATTGCCATATCGCTCAGCAAGGATGAATTTGACAAGGTTACACAGAATGAATATGCTTCATTTACCATCAATAATTCGAGCAGAAGGATCAGATCGACATACGATAAGATCGAAAAAGATGGTCATTATTATATAGTGGTATCATTCAACAAATATATCGCGCAGTATGTAAATGAAAGATTTCTGGACATCAACTTCATGTTTGAGGAATCCAGCGGTCTGAAGATACCGGCTTCATCCGTAATAACAAAGGATGTATATATGATACCTGTGGATTACCTGACAGGAGGCAGTGGCGATTCAGATCTGACTCATTTTAATCAGGTAACATATGGCAATTCGGGAAGCACTTCAATAAAACAGATATCACCGATAATATATTTTACCGACAAGAGATTCTGTTATGTTGATCCGTCAAGTATAGATTCAGATGCGGTACTGCAGAAGAATAATTCCAAGGATACATTTTCCGTTGCCACAGCCGCCAAGTATACGATGGATGGTGTTCTGTGTGTATCAAGAGGAACTACGGAATTCAGAAGAATAGAGGTTATCGTATCGGGCGATGATTACTCGATCATCAAGCCGGATCTTTCATATGGAATATCCAGATATGACAGAATATTACTGGACGGACATTCCATGAAAGAGGGAGAGCTTATATATCAATAGTACAGACACAGGAGATGATAATATGCTTAAAGAAAATTACGAAAAAGTAAAAGAGAACATAGTCAGGGCATGTGAAAAGGCCGGCAGATCACCGGAGGATGTCACCCTGATCGCCGTGAGCAAGACAAAGCCTTTGTCAGATATAGAGGAATTGCTCAGTGATACGGATGCCGTTGACTTTGGTGAGAATAAGGTCCAGGAGCTTGTGGACAAATATGAGAATGTCTCAAGACCTGTAAACTGGCATATGATAGGTCACCTGCAGACGAACAAGGTAAAATACATTGTAGATAAGGTATGTATGATACACTCCGTTGATTCGTTAAATCTTGCCAAAACCATTGAGAAGGAGGCTGCAAAGCATGATGTCACAGTCAATATTCTCATTGAGGTAAATGTTGCACAGGAAGAAACAAAATTTGGACTGTCATGCGATGAGGTACTTCCGCTTATCCAGGAGATAAAAGATTTCCCTCATATCAGGGTTAAGGGGCTTATGACTATCGCTCCATTTGTGGATGATCCCGAGGACAACAGGGTCTATTTCCGCAAATTGAAAGATTTATCACTTGACATACAATCTAAAAGCATTGATAATATCGATATGAGCGTCTTGTCAATGGGTATGACAAACGACTATGAAGTTGCAGTTGAAGAAGGTGCAACGTTGGTTAGAGTTGGCACGGGAATATTCGGTGCCAGAAATTATAATATTTAAAGGAGAACAATCATGGCAAAGGGAAATACAAAGAAAAGTTTTCTTGATTATTTCAAATTAAGTGATTCAAGCGACGATGACTTTGATGATGATTTGTTTGATGAAGATGAAGATGACTATGAAGATGAAGACGATATGGACGATCGCTTAGATGATGAGTACGATGATGAGGATGATTACGATGCGCCTCAGACAGAGTCCAGAGTGAAGGCTTCACCGCTCAAGTCCTTTAATAAGTACAAAGGTTCTGCATCATCTGACAATGGAGCGGCCAGATCAAAAGCTGCAAGATCTTCTCATGGTCAGCAGTCAGGAGCAGGTAATGGAAAGCTCGTATCGATCAACAGCAGATCCAGAGCAATGGATGACAGTGAAGTATTTGTTATCAAGCCGGACGAGTTTGACGATGCGCAGATGATAATCGATCATCTCAATCGAGGACAGATAATCGTAATAAACATGGAGGATCTTGATCTTCCAACTGCACAGAGAATAGCGGATTTCATTGGAGGAGCAAGTTATGCTGTGGATGGTCTGTTTCAGGCTATTTCGGGCAACATATTCCTTGCCACACCTAATGGAACCTACGTATCTGGTGATTTAAGGGAGGAATTGGCTGGAGGATCTCTTCAGGGGGAAACTCTTTCAAGTAAGGCAACTTACTAATATATGTTTTTACGGGGGATTACATATGCTTACACCAGTTGATTTACAACAGAAGAAGTTTACGCATGGAATGGGATATGCGCGAAAAGATGTAGATGCATTTTTTGACATAGTTGTGCTCAGCTACACAGAACTGTATAAGTCCAATGCAGATCTTACCAATCAGGTAAAAACTCTGACTGACAGTTTAGTACATTACAGAACAACCGAGTCAAAGCTTCAGAAATCTCTCATGCTAGCAGAGAAGAATGCTGAGGAGTCTACAAAGAACGCCACTGATAAGGCGAGACTGATAGAGAATGATGCCAAGATCAAGGCTAATAATATAGTGCAGGAGGCCAGGGAGGAGCTTGAGCGCATAGAGGGAAGTATTGATGGAATAAAACAGCAGTACAAGGACTATGTATGTGCATTTAAGGCTCTCATGGAAGCCCATATGAATTATCTTGCCCAGAATCCTATCAATGAGGAGATGGGGCTTAATTTCGATGATGTATTAAGCGAGGGCAGTTCAGATGCTTCTTATTCACAGTCTACACAGAGCGCAGCCGTGAATTCGTTTATGAACTCTTATGATGGCGATCCACAGGGACGTGAGGAGTCAACTCTCGGATCAGGCGGAGGTTCAGCCATGGGTGATTCTACACTTGGCGGTGCCGGCGGCGGAAACGTCACAAGTGATTCGTCTGTATACACAAAGAATCTTGGCGGTAAGTCATTTGTTAATCCATTTGGAAACTAACAATATATTTTATACTAAGGGAGAATGTTTATATGTGTAATGCATTTACAGTTCATCTGAATGATGAACCAATCTATGACATTTTCTTTGCAAACGATTTTAATTCCCTGCCTGAGCTTTTAGCCGGACAGGGAATTGCTGATAGAAGGGTATGTATCGTTACAGAGAGTAATGTTGCACCTCTTTATCTCGATGAGATCAGGAATCAGCTTGATGGAAAATGCAAAGAATTGATATCTATTGTATTTGAGGCCGGTGAGTCTCAGAAGAATCTTGATACAGTAAAGATGATCTACGAGAAGCTTATTCTTGCAAAGTTTGACAGAAAAGATCTTCTGGTGGCTCTTGGAGGCGGCGTGACGGGCGATATAACCGGATTTACTGCTGCAACATATCTCAGAGGCATAGACTTTGTACAGATACCTACAAGCCTTCTGGCACAGGTGGACAGCAGTATCGGTGGAAAGACAGGCGTTGACTTTGATTCATATAAGAACATGGTCGGAGCCTTTCACATGCCAAAGCTTGTGTATATCAATGTGTCAACACTCACCACGTTATCCGATGAGCAGTTTATTTCGGGAATGGGTGAGATCATAAAACATGGACTCATAAAGGATTCTGCATATTTTGACTGGCTTATAGAAAACCACGACAGAATACTTGCAAGGGATAATGATGTCCTGATGGAGATGATCAGGGTGAGCTGCAACATCAAGAGAGTTGTTGTGGAGAACGATCCTACGGAGAAGGGCGACAGAGCTCTGCTCAATTTTGGACATACTCTTGGACATGCCATAGAGAGATACCTCGACCTTAAGCTGAGTCATGGGGCATGTGTCGGCATTGGATGCTGCCTTGCGTCTGTTATCTCATACAACAGGGGTGACATCACAGAGGACGAGCTTCATAAGATCATACATGCATTTGATATGTTTGGTTTCCCTACTCTCAAGGACTACCCTGTCGATGCAGATGCTGTCATAGAGTACACTAAGAACGATAAGAAGATGGTTGGGGACAAGATAAAATTTATCCTTCTTCACACTATTGGCGATGCATATATCAATACCGATGTCGTTCCTGATGATATGAAAAAGGCATTTGAGTGGCATTGATGTTCAAAGGAGGGACGGATATTATGAAAAAGAGAATACCGATGGCTATACTTGCCATTATTATTCTTACAGCTTTAGATCAACTGGTGAAACATCTCATATCCACCAACTTTCAGGTTGGACAGACAAGGAAAATAATTGACGGAGTTTTCCAGCTCAATTATGTTCAGAACAGAGGTGCGGCCTGGGGAAGTTTTTCAGGTAAGATCGTTTTCCTGCTTGCGATAACATTTGTGATCCTGCTTGCGGCTATATATGTATACATCAGGCTTGCAGGCAATCAGGAAAAGAAATATACACCGCTCAGGATATCACTGGTATTTCTCATATCGGGAGCTGTCGGCAATATGATCGACAGAGTGGCCCGTGGATATGTGGTTGACATGTTTGACTTCTGCCTTATCAACTTCCCGGTATTCAATGTCGCAGATATATTTGTCACATGCAGTTTTATTGTTATAGTTATTCTGGTGCTGTTCAAGTATAAGGATGATGAGCTCTCAGAGATCATACACCAAAAACAGACAGATGGACAGGAATAGTATATGGAAGAATATAACATCGAAGCCAGCGGCGACTGGGCAGGGAAAAGAATAGACAAGGTTCTAAGCGGGTATTTCAGCGATTATTCAAGATCTTTCATAAAGAAGTTATTTGATGACGGATATATCCAAGTCAACGGTAAGGCTTCAAAGCCGAGCTACAGTGTACGTACCGGAGATATTTTTGATATATCAGTGCCGGATCCGGTCAGCATTGACATTGAGCCTGAGAATATACCGCTCGACATCATATATGAGGATGATGACGTGATACTTGTGAATAAACCAAAGGGAATGGTGGTCCATCCGGCACCGGGGCATTACAGTGGAACTCTGGTCAACGGACTGATGTACCATTTTAAGGATTCCCTTTCCGGTATAAATGGAGAATTCAGGCCGGGAATCGTTCACAGGATAGATATGGATACAACAGGTGTACTTGTGGTGTGTAAGAACGATAATGCCCATAGATCACTGTCTGAGCAGCTTCACGAGCATAGTATAACCAGAAAGTATTATGCCATAGTCCATGGAAATATCGCACAGGATGATGGTACTGTGGATGCTCCAATCGGAAGAAGTCCTAAGGATCGGAAGAAGATGGCGATCAATACCAGAAATGGCAGACATGCTGTCACACATTACAGGGTTCTGGAGCGTTTTGGAGGAAAGTATACCTTTATTGAGTGTCAGCTTGAGACCGGCAGAACACATCAGATCCGAGTTCATATGGCATCCATTGGACATCCCATACTTGGAGATGAAGTTTATGGACCGAAGAAATGTCCGTTTAAGCTACAGGGACAGACACTGCATGCTGGTATTCTCGGTTTTGAACATCCCTCAACCGGGGAATACGTTGAGTTCAAGGCTGATCTGCCGGAATATTTTGAAGATCTTATAAAGAAGCTAAAACTGATAAATTAATATAATGTAACAAACGAGTATAGACAATTGTCACAAATTACGTGCAATTGTCTATACTTTTTTATTTACAGTTTATTGTATAAATGTTATAATAACCCATATAAGAATTTAAGTATTTTGTACATATGTAATATATTTTGATATTTCTTACATGGAGAATACGAGAAGATGGGAGTGGTTACTATGGCAGAGAAGAAGATTATTACTATAGGTAGACAGTTCGGAAGTGGAGGCAAGCAGATCGGAGAAGCTCTTGCAGAAAAGATGAACATACCATTTTACGACAAGGAGTTACTTAAAGAGGCAGCAAAGGACAGTGGAATATGTGAAGAGATTTTTGACAGCTTTGACGAAAAGCCTACGAATAGCTTTCTTTACTCACTGGTGATGGATCCATATTCACTAGGATTTGGCAATTCAACAGAGCTTCCTCTCAACCACAAAGTTTTCCTTGCGGCATTTGACACCATCAAGAATCTTGCAGAGAAAGATGGTTCATGTGTATTTGTCGGCAGATGTGCTGATTACGCACTCAGGGATATGGACAACGTGGTGAATGTATTCCTGTATGCAGACATGGATGACAGAGCAGCCAGAATCGCCAAGAAATACAACATAAGTGAATCGAAGGCCAAGGATATGATCAAGAAGGAAGACAAGGCCAGAGCTTCATATTACAACTATTATACATCCAAGAGATGGGGCGAGATGAAGGGATACGACATATGTATCAATACTTCGAAGTACGGCATAGATAAGACGATAGATCTGTTATATGACATTGTAAATAATTATTGATCTCAGACATGAATTATTATTGAAAATTGTAATATTATCATCATAATAATGTCATTATAAAATCTTGTATGTAAAGATCTTGTATATAAAAATGACAGTAGGTTGTTTGTTAAACGCTTACTGTCATTTTTGTTTTGTGATTGGCTTCATTTTTTATATCTATAAGCTATTAATCAGTGCCTTGACCATCCGTCTATTCCGGCACCCTCGATGGAGGAAAATATACGATCTTTTACATCAGGCACGCGTACTTTGAGTTCGTCTATAATGTCTTTGCTTTCCTGACGCTTTGTGACGCCGTCAGCGGGACAAGGGTTCTTGCAGACTGGAAGATCGTTGGCGCGTGCAAATGCTCTTATTTCGCCTTCCAGGGCGTATATAAGAGGTCTTATGAGTGTGATACCTGATTTCTCGAGATGAGTGACAGGAGAGAAGGTGTGAATGCGCCCCTCATACAGCATGGACATCAGGAAGCTGTCTATAACGTCATCCTTGTGATGGGCATATGCGATCTTGTTGCAGCCAAGTTCTGCAGCACAATCATTGAAGGCTCCTTTACGCATACGGCTGCAGAGTGAGCATGGATTAGGCTCCTTCCTGTAATCGAAAACGATCTCGCCTATATGAGTTTTGCAGACCGTATAATTGACGCCAAGTGACTCGCAATATTCCTTAAGTCTGGACGTGTCAAAATCCTTAAATCCAAGATCTACGGTTATAGCTTCAAGTTCAAATGGTATGGGATAAAACTTTTTCAGTTTGGACATTGCATATAAAAGTGTCAGACTGTCTTTGCCTCCGGATATTCCTATGGCTATCTTGTCACTGGGACTGATCATATCGTAATCAGTTATAGCTCGTCTTGTATATGATAAAAGCTTTTGTGATTTCATAAAAATACTCCCTAAGTTAACATAATATTATTATGGTTTAATTGTGCGTTTTTCACGAAGCTGTACTTCGTTCCTGAAACGACGTTTTCTGTCCTCATCCATATCAGCGTAGTGTTTTCTTGTTGTATTTACATCCGAGTGGCCTAATACGTCCGCCACCAAATATATGTCGTCTGTAGCCCTATAAAGCTCAGTGCCAAACGTACTCCTAAGTTTGTGAGGTGTTATATGCTTTAAAGGAACGGAGGTAAGAGAGTATTTTTTTACAATATTCTCAACTGATCTGACAGATATTCTTTTTAATTGACCGGACAGAAATAATGCATCCTCATGGTCTTTTTCCGGTATCAGTTTTTTCCTTTCATCAAGATATTCAAGCAAAGCTTCACTTGCCTCATCACTGAAGTATACGTATGCCTCCTTGCCACCTTTTCGAACGATCTTAATCCGCATATTATCGAAATCAACGTCATGTATATCAATTCCAACGCATTCGGATACACGCATGCCGGTGCTGAGCATAAGTGATAAAAGTGCCAGGTCACGGACTTTATTTTTCTCATGATATTTTTTCTGGCGTTCAGTCAGGCCGCTGCCATACTCAACATTATCAAGAAAATCTGCAACCTCGTTTGGCTCCATTCGTATAATTTTCTTATCGTGTATCTTCGGCATGTCGACCTTTTCTGCAGCGTTTGAGCTTATACGGTCGTTTTTATACAGGTATGCAAAAAATACCCGGAGTGCAGATAATTTGCGTTTTAACGCCTGTTCACCGTTGGTGTATGTACGTCCGTTTTTAGTGTAAAGCTTCATGGCATGCAGGAACTCCTCGATGTCCTCGGCCTCAAGTCTGCTGAGATCCTCAGTAGTAATATCAAGTGGAGTTTTATCACGAAAGAATGGGTTATTTTCACATAAATACTCGTAGAATGTTTTTATATCCCTGGCGTAACCAAGGCGTGTTCTTGTAGATGTAGTATTCTCAATTCCACGAAAAGCGATCGTTGCGTATTGTGGTAACTCGGAAAGAATATCTCTGAGCAATAATATATTATTCTCATCGACCTGTTTGTTGTATGGCTTGGCTGGCATCGTATATTGAAACCTCCTGATATATGTTAATTTGTAGGTATATTCATGTATATGACTAAATGGATTATAGCATAATCTAATAAAATATGCTATATTTTTTCGTAAAACCTGAGTTTAACGAACAGATGCAACCACCTATGTCTAGGATACTACCCTTGAGTGTTATTTTTAAAGCAACTTTCTCACTTTTTTATATTTAATTTTGTTGCGTTAACACTGTCACTGGTCGTAATGTGGGGGTTGGTATATAATTTACTTATGAGTAAATTACAGAATAATTCAATTAAAACTGAAAAACTTTTAAAGGAACGTTTGCCATCATTCGCAAGGTATTTCTTTAAATCTAATCATGGTGTAATGGCTGACTCTTCGCTCTACGCATATGCATTAGATCTATCAATATTTTTTGATTATATTTGTAAAGCCAAGGCTATTTCAGTTGCAGAATTTAACATAAAAGACTTTGAATCTGTAACTGAATCACAAATTGAAAACTATGTGGAATATTCAAGAATGGTCAAAGTAAATGGAAAAGAAAGGAATTTATCCGGCTCGGCGTTGAGACGCAGGTTTGCTATTCTTCATGCTTTCTATAATTTTTATTATGTAGAAGGCATGATTGATACAATTCCTACTTTAAGGGTAAATAGACCCAAAGAGATGAAAAAAACGCCAACTATTTTATCCTACGATGACATAAACAAATTAATTGATTATGTAACGAATGGAGAACTTCCTTCTACAAGACAGTTGGCATATCAAAAATACCTACGAGAACGTGATGCTGCCATTATTATTCTATTGTGCTATGCAGGGCTTAAAACAACAGAATGTACGAATTTGAATATATCAGATCTTCATTTTGATGAGCATTATATCAATGTATCTGGTAGGAAATATCCACATATTAAAGTGTCAAATTATATTGAACAGGAAGTTTCTAAATATCTTGCTATTCGACTGGATATGATTCCAGTATATGGGCATGATAATGCTCTATTCTTGAGTATGTCTGGAACAAGAATGTGCCAACGGGCTTTGCAGTATATGATAAAAAAATACTGTACTGCACTATTTGGAAAGGACAAAACAATTGTAGCTCAGAATCTTTGTTTTTCTTTTAAAAATCAAGTATATAATTCTACAAAATCTGTTTCGTTGACCTCAAGTTTGAGCGGAAATCAGCCGACAACGATCGAACGTATTTACGGAGCAGATCTGAACGAAAGGCGATCTAACGCCTCTACTCTTCTATACTAATTCAGATAAAGAAGTGGGGATATATAAATAAGAATATATCCCCATATATGCGAATCTCTTTAATAATTCAAAAAAGCTCTATCCTAAATCGCTATTTTTTATATTTATCCCAAAAATTCCACTACTAATAGGTATAATAAAATGAATATGTCTGAGTGCTCAAAGAAAGGGGAAAATATTGAATAAATTGGACTTGAGCGATAGAGAATCTATAGCAATAGGTATCGTTAGAAAACAGCCTTTATCCAGAATTGGAAATATCTTAAACCGTAGCACATCTTCAATTTCCAGAGAAATCAAAAAACATAGAATATTTGTTGCAGGAAGTTATTATGCCGGCAATGATTGCAAAAACGCAAAACATTGCACAGAAAGACATTTATGTGGGGAGTTAAATTGCCCTATGTACTGCTATTCCTGTAACAAGGACTGTCACCAGTATTGCAAGAACTATGTTACTACAAAGTGTTTAAAATATAATAAGCCACCATATGTATGTAATGGCTGTAGTAATCGCAGGTACTGTAATGAGGATAGATATTTTTATGATGCCAAAGTGGCTGACAGAATGGCTCATGAAACCAGAAAAACTGCAAGCGAAGGTGTACATTTGACAGAAACGGAATTAAGTACTATTGATGAAATCCTGACCAAGGGAATCCGCAATGGGCAGCCTCTAGCTCATCTATTTGCAACTCATGAAGCTGAGCTCATGATATCCGAAAGAACAGCCTACCGTCTTATTGATAATGGATTACTTTCTGTTAAAAACATCGATTTGAGAAGAAAAAGTCGCTATAAAAAAAGACGCAAAAAGAAACAAGAAACAGACGGTGTACTTAATCAAAAGTACAGACAGGGGCGATCATATCAGGAATTTTTAAAATATATGGAAAACAAGTCCAACTACGAAGTTGTTGAGATGGACACTGTAAAAGGGAAAAGGGGATGTGGCAAGGTAATTCTTACTATGCTGCTCCGTAGAAATTCGGTAATGCTAATATTTGTAATGCCTGATTGCAAGGCAGAATCTGTAATTGATAGATTTGATTTCCTCGAAAAAGGACTTGGAACAGAATGTTTCAGAAGGCTTTTCGGTACTATAATCACTGACAACGGCTCAGAATTTAAGCGTGTAGATGAACTTGAACAATCTTCTATCACACCAGGAATTACTAGAACAAGTGTCTATTACTGTGATCCAATGGCATCCGGACAGAAAGGTAGACTAGAAAAGAATCACGAATACATTAGATACGTTATATCCAAAGGTACTTCATTAGATCCATTTTCACAAGAAGATTTTACAATCCTTATGAATCACATAAATAGTGTTAAGAGACCTGGACTCCACAATATGTCTCCATATGATTTAGTGGATTTGGAAGATGAAGATATGCGTATGCTAATGAAACTGATGATGTTAGAAAAAATACCTGCAGATGACATCAATCTAACAAAATCTTTGTTAATGAAATGAAATAGCATTTAGCCAAAAATCTGTAAATACATGTAAGTGAAAATGTATAAAAAGTTTTAATTTGAGTCCCCTCAGACATTAAAAAGTGAATATTTCGTGGTATTAAATGGTTGCGATAAGTATGACATGAAAATCGTGAACTGTTTATTAAGTGCGCCCATTTTTTTTAAGTTGAAACGATACTAAGCCCTTGCCAGGGTATAAAAAATACCTTAAAATGCGAATGTAGGGGTTAATTCGTAATATGGATATGATTAAGTTGCATTAACTTTGGCATTCAAGCAATACATTCCAACTGCACTGCTTTCACTGATTCTTACGACTCTCTAAGCAAAAATCTAAACAGAAAACGCATATAGAATCTATCATTTAATAGAATCTATATGCGTTGATCAAGACATCTAATTCCTTGTTTAATTGAGATCAGTCACTTCATAATATGGTATTACCAGGTTTGTTCCGGCTACTATCGATGAATCGTTGTTCAGATTGTTGATCGAGACAACTTCATCGATATAATCCTGGGTTGATGTATATTCAGCAGTCATATACTTCTGAGCTATATCCCAAAGTGAATCGCCAGACTCAACGGATATACATGTGTAATACTTGGTGCTGGCATTGGTGGCATCAGCTTCGGATGCATCCATGTGTGTGATCGAAACATATAATACTGCTGCTATGATTATGGCTACAATTATTGTCACCTTTTTATTGCTAATGAAATTAAATAATCTATTCATCTCTATCCCTCCTGAACGTATGTTTGCTACTATGTTCGTATTATATCGAACAGATGTTTCATTGTCAAGTGATTTTCGAACACTTGTACGACTGCAGTTCGTATTGTAACTCTGAATCCTTAATACTCCTATATTATGCACTATCAAGTGTCCATTTTTATTCCCACGAAAGAATAGATCCGGTCAAGAATATTCAAAACAAAGCATAATTAAAACAGAACATTCGTTTGCAATATCAGAACATATGTGCTATCATATTTTGTATATAACAGATTTTGTTAAATAGAATTTTATTTGTGGAGGTTCAATATACATGGGAAAAGGAAAGATATCTGATAAACAGACAGAGATTTTGGAATATATCAAGGAAGAACAGCTTAAGAAGGGCTATCCACCTTCAGTAAGAGAGATCTGCAAGGCTGTTGGACTCAAGTCTACATCATCAGTACATGCTCATCTCGCATCTCTTGAGGAGAACGGATATATAAGGCGTGATCCAACAAAACCAAGGGCTATAGAGATAATAGATGATGATTTTGCATTGTCAAGGCGTGAGGTTATCAATATACCTGTTGTTGGACAGGTTGCAGCGGGACTTCCTATCCTTGCCACACAGAATATTATGGATTATTTTCCTGTTCCACCGGAATATTTACATAACACCAATAATCAGACGTTCATGCTTCGAGTTAAGGGCGAAAGTATGATCAACATTGGAATCAACGATGGTGATCTCCTTATTGTTGAACAATGCTCTTCTGCTTCCAATCGTGATATTGTGGTTGCACTTATCGATGACGGGGCTACAGTAAAGAGATATTTCAAGGAGAATGGTCATATAAGACTTCAGCCGGAGAATGATTATATGGATCCAATTATCGTAGACCACTGCGATATACTCGGAAAGGTTATCGGATTATTCAGGCAGATGTAATTACAATATAATATAATACATCCATTAAGAAAGAGATCCCCAGGTCAACATACGTCAGCAACATTTACGTATATGGCCTGGGGATCAATTTATGTCATTTTAGTATATGTGCTTATCAGCATTCTGTTCTGCTATCTGTTTGAATTCCTTGAAATGAGCCTGGAATAATAATACCACCTTTGGATCAAACTGTTTACCGCTCTGGCTTACTATCTCGGTATAAGCCTCCTCCATAGACCAGCCTTTCTTGTAGTATCTTGCTGATGTAAGGGCATCGAATACATCACATACAGCCATAAGCCTGCTGATATATGCGATCTCTTCTCCCTTCATATGCAGATATCCAGAGCCATCCCACTTCTCATGATGTTCCTTGGCGATCGTTCTTGCAATCTGAAGGATTTGTCCCGGACATTTTGAGAGAAGTGCATCACCATATAATACATGACTCTTCATAATGGCGAACTCCTCATCTGTAAGACGGGAAGGTTTGTTGAGTATTTCCTCGCTGATCATCAGTTTGCCGATATCGTGCATCATGGCTGCGGTTGACAGCATGTCAACATAATCGTCATCAAAACCGGATGCCTTTCCAAGAACCTCCATGTATTTTGCAACTCTCTTGATGTGCTCACCTGTTGATTTAGACTTGCTCTCTGAGAGCTCGGCAAACGCATATATGAGCTCTTTCTGATTGGTCTTTACCTCTTCTGAATGTTCTATTACATTGTTAAGCATCGTTGAGTTTCTTGATACTATGAAATAAGAAACAAATGACATGAGGAATATTGCTATAACGCATGGTGCTATGACAAGTATCATATTATCTGCAAAATCACCATGTGCAGGTGGAACAACCAGATCACATAATTTGTAATTCACTATATCTGCCGCAAACACACCAACAGTAGATAAAAGTGCAGTATAGAGAACCATTGTCTTATTGTAATAAAGGGAAGCTACAAGCATAGGAAAGATCCAGACGATCATAGCAGTGTATGATAAAGTAGTATTTAGTATAGAGCAAATGAGTACTGCCAGTGCAATTACTACATATTTGATGCATTTGCTCTCGTTGTTCTTGAGAACATCAATAAAAATCGTAGGTATAAGCGTCAGAATACAACACACACCCATGCATGAACACAGGATCACAATATTGCACTGTCCTCCGATATATGTAAACACCCAGTATAGAAGTATCAATATCACGAAAAGCCTCATACATTTTGAGGCTATATGATTGATCTTTATATAATTATCACTTAAAAGTCTATTACTCTCCATGCTTTAATCCCCAAATCTCACTTGCATCAAGCAAGCATCTTAAAACCCCTGTGATCTCACACTTTATAAATTGTCCGGAGATATCTGGTCTCCGTCGCTCCATATCTTTTCAATATTGTAGAATCTCCTGGATTCCTCAGAAAATATATGGATTATTATATCATAATAGTCCAGTAAAATCCATCCACCTTCAGAATATCCCTCCACTCCCTTGTGGGAATATCCTGCTTCGTGCATACTGTCTTCAACATTGTCGCTGAGTGCCTGGACCTGATTTTTGTTTGTTCCATCAGCTATCACGATATAATCACATAATGTTGATATTTTGCTTATATCTATTATCTTGATGTCGAATGCTTTTTTATCCTCAAGTGCAGCGCATGCTATCTTGAGCATTCCTCTTGAATCTGCCATATTAGTCCTCACTGTTCAATGATGTATAGTAATTATATGTCCGGATAGACATCTCATCCGTGTCACCACAATTGCCACTGTCCAGATAATTCAAAGTATTCTTTAATATGTGAACAATAGAAACATCTATATCTGTAAATGCCTCACGTCTTATCTCCTCTATCTCAGGCAGAGGCTTACGGTTTGGCTCTATATAGTCAGCCACAAAAACAATCTTTTCCAGAAGCGACATAGCCGGCCTTCCGGTGGTGTGGAACTCTATGGCCGATAGGATGTCCTCATCGTCAACTCCGTATTTTTCCCTTGCGTAAAATGCGCCCAGCTTTGCGTGTAAAAGCTCAGGGTTAGCGAGTTCGACCTTGCTTATGGGAAGTCCGTGTTTTTTGCATCTCGCTATCTTTTCGTCTGCAGACAGACATTTGGCGCAGTCATGTAGAAGTCCGGCTGTCAAAGCTTTGTTCACATCTGCTCCGTGAATCATGGCCAGGCAGCCTGATACATATTCCACACCAAGTGAATGTTCAAATCTTTTCTTTGTGAGCTTGTTTTCAAGGTGCTCCCGCATCTCAAATCTGTTCATCTTATCTCCTATCTGTTGCAAATGTTCAAGTATAAGTAATCAAGTACAAGTATTTAATATATGTTATTACACCTTCCAGATCAAACGTGATATAGACCATTGTTCTTGATATATGTCATCACGTTATCGGGAACCATGTCCCTGATATCTCCTCCTGACTTCACAGCAGCTCTTATATCACTTGAGGATATATCGTGCTGGCGGATGTACTCCCGACGGATATCGGAAGCCGGAAACAGGCTGTGCAGGCTTGCTATCTTGTTATTGATCATCTCCTCAGGAGCTCCAATTCTTGTTGTGACAAGCAGCGTTGCAAGCCCTGATATGATGTCAGGTCTGTGCCAGCGGTCAAAATACATAATGGAATCCCCTCCCATAATAAAATACCAGTGGACGTCTGGATATAACTCGTGAAGGGCCTCAAGTGTATCTGAGGTGTATGTGATTCCGGGACGTTTAATCTCAAAATCAGAATACTCCAACCCATTTATGCCATCTATGGCAAGTTTTATCATATTGATCCGGTGATCTGCAGAAACTTCATTGGAAATATTTTTATAACCAGGCTTATTGTTGGGCATCACAAGCACTTTATCCAGTCTGAACTGTTCCAGTGCCTGTACGCCAAGCTCTATATGTCCATTGTGTATAGGATTGAATGTTCCGCCGAGTATACCTACATGTCCTGCTTTTTGTGCCAGCATGACTTATTCCCCCTATGGAAGCTCGATCTTCTTATGTTCCTTAGATTCCTTGTACAGAACAATCTTTCTACCGATCACCTGAACTACCTGTGAGTGGGTTCTCTCACCGAGCATTGCTGCTATCTCACGAGGATCGTCAAGACAGTTCTTGAGAACAGAGATCTTGATGAGCTCTCTCGCCTCAAGAGCCTCTGCAACAGATTCTGTGAACTCAGGTGTGAGTGATGATTTGCCTATGTTGAGTATAGGCTGGGTGGTCTGTGCCAGTCCCTTTAAATATGCTCTCTGTTTGCTATTCATATATATTTGTTCCTTTACTTATAATAATCAAATTCAAGGAAATACATTCTTACAGTATCTCCGTCTACACAGCCAAGTTCCTCAAGCTGTGCAAGTATTCCGTTGTCTCTGAGGAACTTCTGGAAGAAATCAAAGCCCTTCTCAGACTCAAGGTTCGTATATCCGAGCATCTTCTCGATTCGTGGACCCTCGACGATATATACGCCCTCCTCCTCGTCTGACTTTCTGACTTCAAATGGAAGCTCAGGATCATCCTGCATGGACAGATCTATCTCAGGCTCGAATTCTATGATCTCCCTAGGAGACTGCTTTACAAGATCGTTGACATACCAGAGAAGTTCATTGATTCCCTTTCCTGATACTGCAGAAATAGGGAATATCTTATATCCCTTATCCTCTGGGAATTCCTCTCTAAGCATCTCTATGACAGTCTCATAGCCCATATCATCCAGAAGATCGACCTTGTTGGCTGCTATAACCTGTGGACGGTTCTCGATGTCTTTATTGTACTTCTTGAGCTCTTCATTGATTACGTGGATATCATTGATCGGATCTCTTCCATCCACCGAGGCTGCATCCACGATGTGGATTATAACCTTTGTACGCTCTATATGTCTTAAGAACTGAAGTCCAAGACCTGTTCCTTCTGACGCACCTTCAATTATGCCTGGAATGTCTGCAATCACGAAGCCGTTCTTATCCCCGAGATCCACCACACCCAGGTTCGGAACTAAAGTGGTAAAATGATATGCCGCGATCTTAGGACGGGCATTCGTAACTCTTGCAAGGAAAGTTGATTTACCTACACTTGGGTATCCGACAAGTCCTACGTCAGCTATACACTTGAGTTCAAGATCTACTGTAAGCTCCTTGGCTGGCTGTCCCGGCTGTGCATATTTCGGCGCCTGCATGGTGGAGGTGACATATGTTCTGTTGCCACGGCCACCACGGCCTCCCTTAAGGAATGTAACAGGTTCCTTTTTATAAGCCATATCAAGTATGACCTTGCCTGTCTCCGAATCCTTGACCACAGTTCCAGGTGGAACCTTGAGTACGATATCGGCCCCATTGCTGCCGTGGCAGTTTTTCTTGCCGCCCTCTTCACCGTCTCCGGCTCTGTATTTTGTTACATGTCTATAGTTAGTGAGCGTGTTCATTCCCTCGTCGACAACAAAGATAACGTCACCACCATTACCTCCGTCACCGCCGTCAGGACCGCCGTTTGGAACATATTTCTCTCTTCTGAAGGATACATGTCCGTCACCGCCCTTGCCTGATCTCACATATATTCTGGCTCTATCGGCAAACATAATATACCGCCTTTCTATGTCAGATATTCTATACCGAATATTCAATGTCTAAACTACCTGTGTCAAGTTCTGCAGATACATCTGCACACTATTTCATAGTATACCCCATATCTGCACTTTTGTCTGTAAAAAAAGACTGGAATAATAAAAATTACTCCAGTCTCTTGATAGTATTACTTATATATATCCAATATTACTCGTTAACTACTGGATAGATAGAAACCTGCTTCTTGTCTCTACCCTTTCTCTCAAATCTAACGATACCATCAGCTGTAGCGAACAGTGTGTCATCTCCGCCGATACCAACGTTAAGACCTGGGTGAATCTTTGTTCCACGCTGTCTGTAAAGGATGTTACCAGCCTTTACGAACTGACCGTCAGCTCTCTTAGCACCAAGTCTCTTGGACTCTGAGTCTCTGCCGTTCTTTGTAGAACCTACACCTTTCTTATGAGCGAAAAACTGAAGTTCCATCTTCATCATGTCAATTACACCTCCTTAAAGGTCATACAAATATAATCGCCATAGGATTCTTCAATTCCGGATATACCGATTACAAGTGCCTGCATCAAAGTCTGTGCCTTGATATCCGGCTCCTCTGTGAATATGAAATCCATATGTCCGCTCTCCTGATCGCAGTCAAGTGTGAAATTCACATCTGAAAGCTTCTCAACAGAGTTCAGGATGGTTATCGTGATCGCTGAAACTGCGCTACAGACGATATCTTGGCCAGGATCATCATATTCTGCATGTCCATCTGTCTTAAATCCTATATATTCCGAATTGCTGTTCTGATAAATAACTACATCAATCATGTCTTATAATCGATACAATCAATACCAATTAAGCGTTGATCTTCTTGATCTCAACCTTAGTATATGACTGTCTGTGACCATTCTTCTTGTGATAGCCAGTCTTTCTCTTGTACTTGTAAACAATAACTTTCTTAGACTTGCCTTCACCAACTACTGATGCTGTTACAGATGCATTAGCAACTGCATCTCCACACTTAACGTCTGAATCAGTGCTTACTAAGATAACATCATCAAATGTTACTTCGCTTCCAGCCTCTGCTGCGAGCTTCTCAACCTTGATCACGTCTCCTTCAGCTACCTTGTACTGCTTACCGCCTGTTGCTATAATTGCGTACATGGTTAATACCTCCTTAATCAAACTCGCCAGTTTTGGTGGTGTCTGTTGACACACTTATACCTAACTGTGCGGCATACTCATATAATCTACCATTGAGATGATTATTTGTCAATAATTTTCTGATATATTTTTACAATATTTTTGATTTATTTTCATCAAAGCTTAACCATTTCGTGAAGCGGTCTCTTTAACTTCTTTCTGGTCAGCTCTATAAGTCCAAGTTTTGTGATATCTACGAATTTGGCTGGTACCGGATCATCTGCCAGCTCTCTTATCAGTGTATCACGTATCTTGAGGATATCATCGGGATTCTTCATATTTATAAAGTCTATGACTATTATTCCGGACAGATTGCGGAGCCTTAACTGACGGCATGTCTCGATGGCTGCTTCGGTGTTGACCTTCAGCATATGCTGTTCCATATCTCTGCCAGATATGGCTTTGCCGGTATTAACATCAACCACCACCATGGCCTCTGTCTGCTGGATTATAAGGTAGGCCCCTGATTTAAGCCATACTCTCTCCTTCAGAGCCCCCTCCACCTCTTTATTGAGGTTGTAGATCGCTGAGAGCGGACATCTTGAATCTGTATGAAGTGTTATGTCAATTGTTCCAGGCTGTTTTTTTTCTATGTAATCCTCAAATGCATGGAATATTTCTTCATCATCCGTTACAAGTGAATCCAGCTTATTGCTTCCCATGAAGGTTATATTTTCTATGTATTCAGGAGGGTTTCTGTACAGGCATGAGAAGCATTTTCTTGTGGCTGCAGTCTTCAGGATCTGCTGAAGACGACCGCCCAGTTCATTCAGCTCGCGTCTTATAAGCTCCGGATCTGCATCTGCAGCATTTGTTCTGATAATACATCCCATATTCTCCGGGAGGGTATTTCTTGCAATATCCTTCAATTCATCCCTCAGCTTCCTGCTACTTATCTTGTTCGATACTCCTATCTGTGGTCCTGTGTGGACCACGCAGTAATCTCCGCGGATGGTGAGTTCAGAAGAACCGACAGGGTTCTTGGTCTTGACAGCATCCCTGCTGATCTGAACGATTATCTCATCGCCGATCCTGAGCTTTGTGTGCTCCCTGCCATCGGCGTATATGATATCATTGTCATCCAGACTGTAGTAGCATGGAAGTCTGTCACCATAATCCACGAAGCAGGCATTTATATTATTTACAATATTCGCCACCTTGCCCACATAGATATTGCCGAGGACTGTACTGCCCTCTGACATGTTAAGATCTGTGACTTTGCCATCCTGTATAACAGCCTGTAATATTTTGTTGTCGTAGTGTGTAACTACCAGCTTTCTCATGTGATATTCCCCTTATAATCTTTCAAATATACGGTCAGGCAAGACTCTTAGAATGGTGAACCGGCCTTGTATAGAGGCATTATATTGCCATCAGGGCCATCCATGTACGTCTCCAGTCTGTGAATATGATAATGGAACTGGTTGTGACTGACACCCGCATATGCGCAGAGAGCCTGCATGACGAGCTCCGGTTTGAGGTTGTATTCACTTCCGGTTGAAAGGAGCATATATATCTGATCATCCCTCAGCTCACAGGTCATGATACCAGGTTTTATATTCTCCTCGCGTTCGCTCTTCTTTGTCTTTTTCAGAATGACGATCTGATCCTGCGACATGAAGGATTCCACGCTGTCCAGTATACTATGCCGTTCTTCAGTTCCTGCTTTGTCAAGGAATGATATGACATAGTCCGATGCTGACACAACTGACATGGAGTTCTTCGCATCATCGGGAAGAAGCACACACTCAGTGACCTTCATCTCGTCAACCGATACGGCATTCAATGCGTCGATCATCTCTCGGGATGTTGTAACTGATTCAAATTCGCCGTCAAAGTATTCACCGTCAGAAGTGATCCCCATGGCCAGCGGAGCGGCAAATGAGATAATCTGGTGAGGTGAATATCCCTTGGAATAGCTCACATCCAGACCGGCACGTCTAATCTCCTTTTGGAAATATCTCATAACGTCAAGGTGTCCTATAAATCTGAGGTTACCGAGCTTGGAGTATTTAATTCTTATTTTCAAAGCATACACCTCCTCCAAATCTTGCGGCACCACAGCCGGAACACTGCTGTCTGCAGTTAGGAGTTACCTTTTCATTCTGTGCATTCTCCCACTCTCTCTCAAGAAACTTTCTTGTGACGCCGATATCGATGAAATCCCAAGGCAGTATCTCATCCACATTTCTGTCCCTGTAAGTGTAGAAATCTATATCCAGACCATGCTTTGCCATGGCGTTGTCCCAATTTTCTTTTTTGAAGAACTCTGTCCATGCGTCAAAAATCTGCCCGGACTTATAGACGTCATATATTACATCGCATAGCTTCCTGTCGCCTCTTGCAAGCAGACCTTCAAGTATGGTGATATCTGCTTCGTGGTACTGGAATTTGAGGCTCTTGTGATTCTTTTCCTCGCGGAATCTGTCTTTTACAAAGTAAGCACGCTTTACAAATTCTTCAGGTCTGATCATCGGAGCCCACTGGAATGGGGTGAATGGCTTTGGTACAAAGTATGATGCCGATGCGGTGACCATGACACGTCCGTTTCGCTCTTCCCTTGGTATATTTGCAAAGAAAAGTTCTGTGATCTCCTCTGACAGATCTGCAATTCCTGCAATATCGTCATATGTCTCAGTAGGAAGTCCCATCATGAAGTAAAGCTTTACCTTGTCCCAGCCGCCCTTGAAGGCTTTCAGGGCACCATCCATTATATTCTCCTTGGTGAGGCCCTTGTTTATGACATTTCTGAGTCTCTGTGTTCCAGCCTCCGGAGCAAATGTAAGGGAACTTTTCTTCACGTCCTGGATCTTGCTCATGACATCCAGAGAGAAGGCATCTATACGCAGTGAAGGAAGCGAGATATTTACATGCTCTTTGTCCATCTTCTCTATCAGACAGTCTGTGAGCTCTGGAAGTTCCTCGTAATCACTGGATGACAGACTACTGAAGGTTATCTCCTCGTGTCCTGTGCTTGCAAGCATTTTCTCAGCATAGCCTTTTAACAGATTGACATCCTTGGGTCTGGTTGGTCTGTATATCATTCCAGCCTGACAGAATCTACATCCCCTTATACATCCGCGCATGATTTCAAGAACAACCCTGTCCTGGGTGAGTTTCATGAATGACACAACAGGCTTTTCGGGGTATGTGACTTTGCTGTGATCCATGACTACCGTCTTGGTTATCGTGTCTGGCACATCATCAAATCTAGGGGCAAATGAAGCTATAGTGCCATCTTTCTTGTATGTGACCTCATAGAGCTCAGGAACATATAATCCCGGAATGTTGGACACCTTTATGAGAAACTCTTCCCTGGTCATATTAGAGTGCTTGTACTCTTTGTAGAGTTCAATAAGCGCATCGTAGGACACTTCACCCTCACCCATATAGAATATGTCAAAGAAGTCTGCTATAGGCTCAGGGTTGTATGAGCATGGACCTCCACCTATAACAAGTGTGTCTCCTTTTTTTCTATCTCTCGTACGGAGTGGAATTCCAGCCAGATCAAGCACTTGTAGAATATTCGTGTAGCACATTTCGTACTGAAGTGTTATTCCAAGGAAATCAAAATCTTTTATAGGATCCTGAGATTCCAGTGCGAACAGAGGGATATCGTGTTCTCTCATCTCCGCGTCCAGATCAGGCCATGGTGAATACACCCTCTCACACCATGTGTCCTCTCTCCTGTTAAACATATCGTACAATATCTGAATGCCGAGATGGGACATACCTATCTCGTATACATCAGGAAAACACATGCAGAAACGCACATCAACCTTGTCCTTGTCCTTCATAACACTGTTGTATTCTCCGCCTATATATCTGGCGGGCTTTTCGACCTTCATCAGTATTTCATCCGGTAAAGCTAATTTTCTCATAAAATAATATCCTTAAATAAATTTCTTGTGATCTTATCATCTGATATTTCCAAATGGAAATATTCAATTACAGCAAAAGAGATGCGCACGGAATATCCGTATTTCGTGCGCATCCTCTATATCTATAGCATATCAGGACCGTGATCCTATACCACGTTATCCGGTATCAGTTTTTGAAACTATGGATAGGGGCTGGAATACGTCCACCTCTGTTGACAAACTTATCGCATGCAAATCTGTTGACAGGCATGATAGGTGCGTATCCGAGGAGTCCGCCAAATTCAGCCTGATCGCCAACGGTCTTACCGATAACAGGGATAAGTCTCACTGCGGTTGTCTTCTGGTTGATCATACCAAGAGCCATCTCATCAGCAATGATTCCTGATATCGTTGCAGGTGATGTATCACCTGGAATTGCTATCATATCAAGGCCTACTGAACATACGCATGTCATGGCCTCAAGTTTCTCGAGCGTTAATGCTCCTGCGGAAACTGCATCAATCATTCTCTGATCCTCTGATACAGGGATAAATGCACCGGAGAGTCCTCCGACGTATGATGAAGCCATAACTCCGCCCTTCTTAACCTGATCGTTGAGAAGCGCAAGTGCTGCTGTTGTACCAGGAGCTCCGGCGTATTCAAGGCCGATCTCCTCAAGGATCTCTCCGACACTGTCTCCAACTGCAGGTGTAGGGGCAAGTGACAGATCAACTATACCAAATGGCACGCCGAGCATCTTGGATGCTTCCTTTGCAACGAGCTGACCAACTCTGGTTACTTTGAATGCTGTTTTCTTGATGGTCTCACAGAGTACCTCAAAGTTCTCTCCTCTGACTTTCTCAAGGGCCTTCTTTACAACACCAGGGCCGCTGACTCCGACGTTGATAACACAGTCTCCCTCTGTGACACCGTGGAATGCACCAGCCATAAATGGGTTGTCATCAGGTGCATTACAGAATACTACAAGCTTTGCACAGCCGATTGAATCTGCTTCCTTGGTGAGCTCGGCTGTATCTCTGATCATCTCTCCGAGGAGCTTGACTGCGTCCATATCTATACCGGTCTTGGTTGAGCCTACATTTATAGAACTGCACACCTTTCCTGTGCTTGAAAGAGCCTCAGGGATAGAACGGATAAGGAGTTCATCAGAAGGAGTCATCCCTTTGTTTACAAGGGCAGAATATCCTCCGATGAAGTTGACTCCAATGGTGTCTGCCGCTCTGTCCAGAGCCTTCGCGATCTTCACGAAATCACCTGTGGTCTTACATACTGAACTACCCACAAGTGCTATCGGTGTTACAGAAACTCTTTTGTTGACGATAGGTATACCATATCTTCTTGATATCTCCTGACCTGTTGATACAAGATCCTTGGCATATGTTGTTATCTTGTTATATATCTTTGTACATGTATCATCCACATCTGTGCCTACACAATCCAAAAGACTGATTCCCATTGTGATGGTACGAACATCCAGATTCATGTCTGAGATCATCTTATTGGTCTCAATTACTTCATTTATGCTAATCATGTATATCCTCTTTTCTGTCTGTCAGACTGTATATTATTAGATTCTGTGCATTGTCTCAAAGATCTTCTCGTGCTGAACTTTTATCTGCACTCCAATCTCTTCTCCAATCTGTCCGAGCTCTGATGCGATGAGCTCTGTTGATTTGGATGACTCCTGTGTATCAACCACCATCATCATGTTGAAGTACCCTGCAACTATAGTCTGTGATATGTCCAGTATATTGATCTGGTTGTTTGCCAGATATACACATACCTTAGCTGTGATTCCCACGCTGTCCTTACCTACTACAGTTATGATTCTTTTTTTCATTTCATTTATCCTCCTTGTTGATGATGGAACCTGTATATACAGAACCCCATCTTATTCACTCCTAAAAATTTCACCTACGCCTCTATGGCGGACATAGGCAAATCTCTTCTGGCAACTGCCAGTCCAAATTCCCTTACATCACTGGCGTATGAATTGTTCTCAAGCTCCAACTTGACTGTCTCGTATGCAAGCTCCTCAAAATTATTCTCCTTGCTCAGATGTCCAAGAAGAATTCCCTTCACATGATCATTCAGAAGCCTGTAGATGAGCTGTCCGGATAATTCATTGGACAGGTGGCCATAATTGCCAAGAATACGTCTCTTGAGGTAATAAGGATATGGCCCCGCCTCAAGCATTCTGACATCATGATTGGCTTCAACTACCATTATATCTGAGTTGTCAAGCTTATCTACTATATAATCATTATAATTGCCCATATCTGTTGCTATGGACACCTTTTTGCCATCTCCATACAGGCTGTAGCATACCGGATCCGCTGCGTCATGCCAGATGGATGATGGATCAACGGTTATATCCTTTATCAGTATCTTTTCATCGGGACGGATCTCATGAAAAAGTCCTTCATCGATATTGCCAAGGGTTGTCATCTTCTTAATCTCTGCTATGGTCCCCGCAGTGGCATATATAGGAACGCCGTGCTTTCTCGCCAGAACACCTATACCTTTCACATGGTCTATATGCTCATGCGTTACAAGGACACCATCAAGCTCAGACGGTTTTATTCCCTCATCTTTAAGGGCGTTTTCGACCCTCTTGCAGCTTATCCCTACATCCACAAGAAGATGGGTATCGCTATTGCCAACGTAATAACAGTTACCGCTGCTACCACTTGCTATACTTAGTAATTTCATAATCTACTCTTCTGTTGTAATTTATTTGCGCCATGTGACTGTGCGGTCCATGGTCTGAGATCCATATGACTGTAATATCTTCTGTCAAAGCCCTCAAGCTCACCGAGATTCACAGCAGTCAGGGTCTCTTTAAACGCATATATTCTATCAATAAAACTCTTATCAATCAAGCACTTATGTGCTCCGTGCAGGGATGTATTTCCTGCAAATTCTGATTTTTTCTGAAAACTGTCCGGAAAAAGTCCAAGGCTTACCGCACTTGATATATTGAGACTGCACCCGAAGCCTCCCGCCAGATATACACGTGATACGTCCTCTGCCGTTATCCCCGCCATATCCATGAGGGATTCTATCCCTGCACATATGGCTGCCTTTGCAAGGAGAAAGCTTCTGATCATATCCATGTCAATTGTCACTCCACCCGCAAGTCTGTAGCCTCCGTCTATATACTGATCAGCCAGGACTCCATCGTCATTCACTATGTGCAGCAGATTGAGCCTGTTCAGCAGATCAAAGGCTGTGGTTGGAGCAGCAACACCTCTCCTCAGCATTCCCTCAAATGCCGGACCACATGCACATGAGGTGGCATAACCGATGCCCTGCTTTGCAAGTATGAGTTCTCCGTTTGTTCCGAGATCTGCAAACAACTGATATTTGTCAGACCTGTCAATGTTACAGACGACTGCACCGCACAATGCGTCAGCTCCAACAAATGCGCTGAGGTTAGGAAGACATGTGACTTCCGCACTGCAAAATCTTTCATCATCAAAGAAATCCTTCCCTGATACTGTTATACTGTCAGGATTTCTGATCTCAAATGGTGCATGCCCGAGATTGTCCAGAAGCAGCCGCTCCAGTATTGCATTCATGGTGGTGTTTCCGGAAATCATTATTCTTGATATATCTGCAGAGTCAGCCCCCATTCCGGCCAGCTCTAAGGAAATCCTTGTGACTACAGAGCTTCTGAGTTTTGTCAGCCCATCTTCTGTGGAGCCTGTTCGAATCCTTGATATGACATCGCTGCCATATTCAATCTGCGGATTCATAAATCCACATCTGTCCGTGACACTTCCATCAGACATATCTATCTGTTCTATGGCGATGGTGGTGGTGCCTAAATCTATAGCTATGCCTATACCACGACCATCGCCATTATATACGTTGTGGGATTCATCAGCACCCTTGTACGAAGCAAGGACTGACGTGTTATCCTCACCTATGGTTACCTGTATGTTATCAGTGATAGTGTAGGTACAGCTTTTTACCGTGCCCGCACCTTTTACATCCACCAGACATCTCTGACACCTTCCAAGACCTCCGCAGTTTCCACTGAACACATATCCGGCGTTACACAGCACCTTGAACAGATTGTCACCGCGTCTGCAGGCGATTATTTTGTTGTCATTTACGGTTAAAGTGAGTTCATCGTTAATCATCGATATCAACTACCATTAATTGTATATTCCCTTTGTCATGACTTCCTTTGGCTTGTAGCCCTTATCAGCAAGTGTGTTGATGATGAGCTGCTTGTGCTCAGGGCCAAATGCCTCCATAGTGATAACAAGCTCAACTGCTGAATTCCTGTTGATGGATACGAACTGGTTGTGCTCAAGCTTGATAACATTTCCCTGGAGATCAGCGATAACCTTTGAAATGTTCATGAGTGCACCCGGCTTGTCAGGAAGAAGTGTTGAAACTGTGAAGATCCTGCTTCTTGCAATAAGTCCGTGCTGTACAAGTGAGGCAAATGTTATCATATCCATATTGCCACCTGACAGTATACTCACGACCTTGGCTCCTTTCACATCGAGATGCTTAAGTGCTGCCACTGTGAGAAGGCCTGAGTTTTCAACAAGCAGCTTGTGGTTCTCGAGCATATCGAGGAATGAAACGATGAGTTCGTTATCCTCTACAGTTATAATATCGTCTATGTTCTTCTGGATATATGGGAATATCTTGCTTCCAGGTGTCTTTACTGCAGTTCCATCTGCAATGGTGTCGACATATGGAAGTGTTGTAACCTTCTTGTTCTTCAGTGAGACCTGCATACAGTTTGCTCCGGCAGGCTCAACACCTATGACCTTGATGTTCGGATTCATCATCTTGGCAAGTGTGGACACACCTGTTGCCAGACCGCCACCTCCGATAGGAACAAGGATATAGTCAACGAAAGGAAGCTCCTTTATGATCTCCATCGCAACCGAGCCCTGTCCTGTGGCAACATCGAGATCATCGAATGGATGAATGAATGTATAACCCTTGTCCTCTGCAAGCTCAAGAGCGTATGCACATGATTCATCATATACATCTCCATACAGTATAACCTCTGCGCCGTATGACTTAGTTCTGTTAACCTTGATGAGAGGTGTAGATGAAGGCATAACGATGGTCGCCTTTACTCCATATGCTTTTGCAGCATATGCCACACCTTGGGCATGATTTCCAGCCGAAGCTGTTATCAGTCCCTTCTGTCTCTCTTCGTCTGAAAGCGTGCTTATCTTGTAATATGCACCCCTGATCTTGTATGCACCGGTCTTCTGAAGGTTCTCAGGTTTGAAGTATACCTTGTTGCCTGTTATCCCACTGAAATAGTCACTGTATATGAGCTTTGTAGGGAGAACCACCTTCTGTACAATGTCGTAGGCCTCCTCAAATTTCGCAAGTGTCAGTTTGTCTGTTGTGTTCTGTTCTGCCATTTGTTAATGTCTCCTTATGTAAAAATCCTTTTGAAAATCATATATGGTTGTGCACAAATATAAGTACATTGGCATACATACATATGATCATTATATATGCCGTAGTATTACATGTCATCGCCGATGAGCATATCGATCTCGGATCTGTCCTCATCAAAATCTGCAAACAATGCATTTACATACTCCTGAGGGTCAAATCTCTGAAGATCACCGATCTTCTCACCAACCCCGATAAACTTGACCGGTACGTCAAGCTCTGCCTGGATCGCTATCGCAATACCCCCCTTGGCGGTTCCGTCAAGCTTGGTGATAACTATACCGTCAAGCTCAGTTACATTGCTGAACTGTCTTGCCTGTTCAAGGGCATTCTGACCTGTTGTTCCGTCCAGAACTATGAGTGCCTCAACATTTGCCTCCGGATAATCCCTTGTGATGATCCTTCTCATCTTGGCAAGCTCGTCCATGAGGTTCTTCTTGTTGTGAAGTCTTCCCGCTGTATCTACAAGAAGAATATCTGTATCTCTTGCCTTGGCAGCAGCCACTGCGTCGTATACAACGGCAGCAGGATCAGCACCTTCGTTGTGAGATATTATGTCAACCTGTGCTCTGTCAGCCCAGGTCTTTAACTGATCTATGGCGGCAGCTCTGAATGTATCAGCAGCGGCCATGAGAACCTTCTTGCCTCTCTGACGGTACTGCGCAGCAAGCTTTCCTATTGTAGTTGTCTTTCCAACTCCATTTACTCCAATGACCAGTACAACGGACTTCTTGTTCTCAAAGTCATATGCTGAATCGTCCACGGACATCTGGTTCTTGATGATGTTGATCACTAGCTCCTTGCAGGCAGCAGGCTCTTTGATATGTGAATCCTCAACCTTCTGCTTAAGGCCTTCTATAACCTTCTCTGTGGTCTCATATCCCATATCAGCCATGATAAATGTCTCTTCCAGATTTTCATAGAAATCATCATCTATATGTGATGCACCGAATACATCTGTAAAGCTTTCTACTATATTATCTCTTGTCTTTGCAAGACCAGCCTTAAGTCTCGCAAAAAATCCTTTTTTCTCCTTTTCCTCTGCCATGACATACCTCCTGTTTGATATCTTCTATTGTTATTTATCCAGATCGTTCTCAATAAGGTTGACCGATACGAGGGTTGATACACCCTTTTCCTGCATAGTTATTCCGTACAGGATATCAGCAGCCTCCATGGTTCCCTTTCTGTGTGATATTACTATGAACTGCGTATCCTTTGTCAGTCTGTTGAGATACTGTGCAAATCTTCTTACGTTTGAGTCGTCAAGAGCTGCCTCTATCTCGTCCAGAAGACAGAAAGGTGATGGTTTCAGGCTCTGTATTGCAAATAGCAGTGCTATGGCGGTGAGGGATTTCTCTCCACCTGACAACTGCATCATATTCTGGAGCTTCTTTCCAGGCGGCTGTGCTATGATCCTGATACCTGTTTCAAGAAGATCCTCGGTATCAACCAGCTCAAGCGCTCCACGTCCACCGCCAAACAGCTCCTTGAATACCTTGTCAAACATAACCTGTATCTCTTTGAACTTCTCGGCAAACTGTTCCTGCATGGACTTTTCAAGTTCTGCAATGATATTTACAAGGTTGGTCTCAGCACTGACGATATCATCGTGCTGCCCCTTGAGGAATTCATATCTCTCAGAGACTTCCTTGTAGTCATCTATGGCATTGACGTTGACGTCTCCAAGGGATTTGATCTTGGCCTTTACTGCAACGATCTCCTTCTTGAGTGCCGGCAGTTCAGGAAGGTCATCGTCCTTGAGCTCCTGTGCACTGCTGTATGTAAGCTCATATTCTTCCCACATATAGTTGCTGAGTTCGTCCGCTTTCTCAGTGTTCTTCTCGATTATCGATGTGAGCTTGTATGAATCCTTCTCGAGTCCAGCGATTTTTTCGGAAAGCTCTTCTCGTCTGGCAAAGAATTCTTTGTGGCTCTGCTGTAATTCCTCTCTCTTGACTGAGAACTCTTTTACCTTGTCCTCGTTATCAGCGATACTTCCGGTTTTGTTCTCAATATCTGTCTTTATAGCGGTTATCTTGTCTTCCAGCTCTGTAATCTCGCTGAATGACGATTCAACGCGGCTTGTAAAGCTCTCCAGCTCTTCTTTGTATTTTTCGATATCCATATTTATTCTTCGGATATTTTCTACAATGAAGTCCTCTTTCTGCTTGACAGAATTGAACTTTATCATAAGCTCGGATACCCTTGCGTTTGCAGCGGTGAGCTTATCCTTGTTTTCCTGTCCCTGTCCCTCAAGCTCCTCAACCCTTGCCTCGGCTTCAAGTCTCATTGCTTCATGCTTTTTGTTGTTGTCGGCAAGAGAGTTCTTATTATTGTTTATCTCTGTTATCTGATTGTTGAGCTCGGCAACCTCTTTCTCGATGGAAGCAAATACCTTCTCAGATTCGGCAAGTTTTTCTTTAACCTGATCTATACTCATGGTCAAAGTATTCTTTTTCAGGTAAGCCTGCTGCAGTTCGGAATTGTATTTGTCAATATCCAGTCTGAGCTGATCTCTGGAAGTTTTGAGCTGTGTGTCAAGTGCCGCTGCTTTTGCCGCTGTAGATTTCAGGTTTTCTATCTGCTCCTTGAGTTCATCAAGTTCTCTCTTTCTTCCGAGAAGGTTGCTGGAATTCCTGAATGCACCTCCGGTCATTGAACCGCCCGGATTTATCAGTTCGCCTTCTATAGTGACAAGTCTGAGAGACTGATTATTCTTACGTGCTACCGCCAGTGCATTGTCGATATTGTCAACAACTATGATCCTGCCTAAAAGGTTCTTTACCAGCGTGTTGAACTTGGAATCGACCTCAACAAGATCTGACGCAACTCCTATGACACCCCTCTCCTTAAGTACATCATTTCTGACGGAACCGCGGTCTGTTATGGTGTTAAGTGGAAGGAATGTTGCACGTCCGAGTCTGTTGGTCTTCAGATATGAGATCATTCTCTTGGCAGTGGCATCGTCCTCAGTGACAATGTTCTGTATACTTCCACCAAGGGCAGTCTCCACTGCAACCTCATACTTCTGATTTACCGTGATTATGTCCGCAACAACGCCTATTATGCCCGGATTCCACTGCTTCTGTTCCATGACACGTCTGATACTGTTGCCGTATCCGTCGTATCTCTCAGTTATATTTCTGAGAGCCTCCATCTTGGACTCTGTGGCCGAAAGCTTCTCGTTGGTGTTGTGGATCAGTTCACGGTTAGTTTTGTTTTTATTCTGATTCTGGGCAAGTTGATCGGTTGCACTGTCCAATCCCGCGAGAATGACCTTTACTCCATCCTCAAGTTCGGCAAGCTGTGATGACAGTGACTCATATTCCTTCTTGTCCCCGGCATCGTCGCTCTTAAACTGCAGAAGTCTCTGGTTGAGCTGTGTCTTTCTAAAGTTGATATTCTCCAGCATGGCGTCATATCTTCCGACCTTTGCCTGAAGATTACCGCTCTCATGCATATATTCTATGATGTCAGCCTTGCAGCTCTCAATCTCCTGCTGGCAGGCCTCTATGTAGGAGGTCATGTCGGAGCTTTCCTTCTGGGCTGTTTTAAGTGCCTGTTCAACTTCTGAGATAGAGTCATCCAGTTCATCTTTCTGGGATGTGTAATCAGCGAGCTCTTTCTCGCCGGACTCGATCTGGCTGTTGATTCGGTCTATCTGATCATGTATGTTCTGATCGTTCATTTTGAGTGTGATTATCTGCTGGTTGATAACATTTATCTCACCTTCAGCACGCTCTTTTGCAAGCCTGTTCTCATGAATCTCGTTTTTAGATGACTCAATTATGGAATTGAGCTGCTCTATAGCAGTCTCTATCTGGTCGTATTCTTCCTTTGTCTGTTCATACGCCTGCTTGCTCTCATCTATATCATCGTTTACGATAGTGAGCCTGTTCTGATCTTCCTCGAGAGCTGTTTTAAGTTTCTCTGTCTCGAGAAGGAATGCATTCACATCGAGTTTTTTTAATTCATTTTTAAATGCCAGGTATTTCCTTGCGGTCTCAGACTGCTCCTTGAGTGGTCCGACCTGTTTTTCAAGCTCCTTGAGAATGTCGTTGACACGGCTGAGATTGTCCCTCTCTGCTTCAAGTGATTTCTCCGCAGCAGCCTTGTTCTTCTTGAACTTTACGATTCCGGCAGCCTCGTCAAAAAGCTCTCGTCTCTCCTCAGGTTTACCATTGAGGATCTTCTCGATCTGACCCTGTCCGATGATGGAATAACCCTCCTTACCGATACCAGTGTCAAAGAAGAGAGAATATACATCCTTCAGTCTGCTGACAGTACCGTTAATCAGATATTCAGACTCTCCTGATCTGTATACTCGTCTTGCAACTGTGACTTCGTTATAATCTATAGGAAGGCTGTGATCACTGTTGTCAAGCGTTATGGCAACATATGCAGAACCCTGCGGTTTCCTGAGCTGTGTTCCTGAGAATATTACGTCCTCCATCTTGGAACCACGGAGACTTTTGGCACTCTGTTCTCCAAGAACCCATCTCACTGCATCCGCTACATTGCTCTTACCCGAACCATTAGGTCCAACGATACAGGTTATTCCGTGATTGAATTTGAATACTATCTTGTTTGCAAATGACTTGAAGCCATTTACCTCTATACTCTTTAAATACATAAATTAATCCTGCTTTTTTCTTAATTGTAACAATGTTTTGTATGCAGCCATCTGTTCGGAGTTCTTTCTGTTTGAACCCTCACCTCTGGCTGTAGCCTGGCCATCTATTATGGCATCCGATACAAATATCTTGTTATGTTCAGGCCCCTTCTCCTCTATGAGCTCATACTTTAATTCTTTTCCATTCTTCTGGCAGAATTCCTGAAGGGTTGACTTTGCATCGTAGAACAATGATTTTGTCTCAACGTCATCCAGCAGGAACTGATGGACAAACTTCTTGGCGACATCCATTCCGCCATCAAGATACATTGCACCGAGAACGGATTCAAAGAGATCACACAGAATGGATTTCCTTGTCCTTCCGCCTGTCTGGGCTTCACCCTTGCTAAGAAGGACAAATTCGCCATATCCAAGACTCTCGGATATCTGTGAAAGAGTAAATTCGCATACGAGACTTGCCCTCAGCTTTGTGAGTTTTCCCTCCTCATATTCTCTCTTCTTGTGAAAGAGATAGTCACTCACAATATACTCAAGGATGGCATCCCCGAGAAACTCAAGTCTCTCATATGACTCCGTTTTATTAACCTTAAGCTCATTTGCAAATGACGTGTGTGTCAGAGCCGTTATCAGAAGTCTTATATCCTTGAATTCGTATCCTATTCTTTTTTCAAGCTCACCATAATCCTTCTTCATTATGCCTGCTCCTCACTCAGCTTTTCAGCAATCTTGGCGTTTACTCCGGTCTCACTGAAGTTTATGCACTGGAATATTGCACTCTTAACTTCTTCGTTGTGTGAGTTGCCGTGGATCTTTACCACGAGTCCCTTAAGTCCAAGAAGAGGTGCTCCACCCTTTGTCTTGGCGTTGAATCTCTCCTTGAGCTCTCCGAGGGAACCCTTTATAAGTGCTCCACCGATCTTTGACTTGAATGAAGACATAACTGCTTTCTTGATCTCTCCAAGCAGCATTTTTGCAAGTCCCTCGTACAGCTTGAGGATAACATTTCCCACAAATGCTTCACATACGATGACATCTGCAGCACCATTTGGAATCTCACGAGCTTCTATACTTCCAACAAAATTGATGTCCTTACATTCCTTGAGCAGTGGGTATGTCTCCTTTACGAGGGCGTTACCCTTCTCCTCCTCGTCACCAATATTGACGATGGCTACTCTTGGCTTCTCGATCTTCTCGATGTTCTCCATATATATGGAACCCATCTTTGCAAACTGAAGCAGATGCTCAGGTCTCGCATCGACATTAGCACCGCAGTCAATAAGAAGTGAATATCCCTTGGTCGTAGGGATGAGTGGTGCCAGAGGAGATCTCTTCACACCTTTGGATCTTCCGACGATAAGCTGTCCTCCTGCAAGGATGGCTCCTGAGCTTCCGGCTGAGATTATTGCGTCAGCCTCTCCACTTTTTACCATATTCATTCCGACTGTAAGTGATGAGTCTTTCTTGCTTCTGATCGCCTGAACAGGTGCATCGTGACATGTGATCTCCTCAGTACAGTTCTTTATCTCTATCTTGGAGGTGTCATATGTGTACTTTGCAAGCTCACCTTTTATGACAGCCTCTTTTCCAGTGAGAATTATATGAGCCTTTGCCCCTTCGTTCACAGCTTCTACAGCACCTCTTATGATCCACTCCGGTGCATAATCTCCGCCCATAGCATCTACTACAATTCTTGTATCGCCCATATCAAAACTCTCCTATCTTACGTGTATTATGGGATATCCCACCATATAATTATTTTTAGGTGCAAACGCACAAGGTCATTATATATTTCTGAATTGTCAAAGTCAAATATTTCAGTACAAATATACACGCCGCCATGTATATATGTGCACGAAAAAAGACCTTCCTTATTATAAAAATAAGAAAGGTCTTGTTTATTCTACTACTCAAATACCGAGAGAGAACTGGAAATTACTCAGCAACTGAGATAATCTCTTTCTTGTTGTATGAACCGCAGTTCTTACAAACTCTGTGTGGAACCATTAACTCGCCACACTTGCTGCACTTAACTAATGCTGGTGCAGACATCTTCCAGTTAGCTCTTCTCTTATCTCTTCTAGCCTTTGAGCTCTTATTCTTTGGACAAATTGACATTATTCACACCTCCTCAATTCTTTAAGATGTCATTAAAAACTGATAATCTTGGATCAGGAACAAAATCATCACAGTTACATGTACCATGATTCAGATTCGTTCCACACACCTTACAGAGTCCCTTGCAGTCATCCCTGCACAGAATCTGTATTGGAACTAAACCCATCAGTTCCTTTTTCAACAGTGCGTCCATATCGATATTACAGTCTTCAAAATAGCTTAACTCATCTATCTCATCTACCTTATCAGAATCTAAAACCGAAGTATCAATAACTGTGTCGATATCTATATGGAAAGTCCTCTCGAACTCTTCCAGACATCTGTCACACACAAGCTCCATGACAACATCAGTGCTGCCGGTAACTTTGACTCTGTTCTTTCCGTCATTCGACAAATTCAGTTGAAAATCATCTGCCTGTCCAACCCGGTAGTCCATTCCCTTAAACTGGAAACTATCAAAGTCTACATGTACTTCAACGCTTTTAGTCAATCCCTCAGTGGATAAAATCTCAGATAAATCAATTAACATAATATCTCCTAAAAATCGCACATCTGCTATTATACATATACAGATATTTATTGTCAACAAAATATTGCAAAATTTTTATACAATTCCGTCAACTGAATCCTGTCGTTATACAGAAGACTTATTTTGTAACAAGCTCTACAGTTTCTCTTGCAATGGCAAGCTCTTCGTTTGTAGGAACTACCCATACCTGAACCTTTGAAGCGTCAGTGGAGATCTTCTGCTCTTCTCCGCGGATCTCGTTCTTGGCCTCATCTATATCGATACCCATGAATGAAAGATCCATTGTTGAAACTCTTCTTACATATGGATTGTTCTCTCCGATTCCTGCTGTAAACGCTATCGCATCAAGGCCGCCCATTGCGGCTGCATATGCTCCAATGTATTTCTTGACACTGTAGCAGAATACATCGAGAGCGAGCCGGCATCTGTCATTGCCTTCCTTCATACCAGCGTCAAGATCTCTGAAATCACTTGATACGCCCGAAAGTCCTGATACACCTGACTTCTTATTAAGAATAGTTGTTATCTCCTCAACGCTCTTGCCCTCTTTGCCAGCAATGAACTCAAGGATAGCAGGATCTATATCACCGCTTCTTGTTCCCATAGGAAGACCTGCAAGAGGTGTGAGTCCCATGGAAGTGTCCACTGACTTACCGCCGTCAACTGCTGTGATACTTGATCCGTTTCCAAGGTGGCATACGATAAGCTTGGTATCTTTGATATCCTTGCCTATGAGCTCTGCCAGTCTCTTGGATACGAAGCTGTGGCTTGTTCCGTGGAAACCGTATCTTCTTATCTTATAATTCTCGTAATATTCGTAAGGTATGGCATATGTATATGCCTTATCAGGCATGGTCTGGTGGAATGCTGTATCAAATACCGCAACCATAGGAACACCTGGCATATGTGCCTGACATGCTCTGATTCCAATGAGGTTGGCAGGATTGTGAAGTGGCGCAAGATCATTGCACTCTTCTATGGCCGCCATTACTTCATCTGTTATAACTACTGAATTCGCAAATTTCTCACCGCCGTGAACTATTCTGTGTCCAACAGCGTCGATTTCTGACAGTGAAGCGATAGCTCCCTTATCTGTATCAAGAAGAGCGTCAAGAACAAATTTTACAGCGGCATTGTGATCCGGCATAGCGGCATCCACTGTATACTTATCCTTACCCATGGTCTGATGTGTGAGCTTTCCGTCGATACCGATCCTCTCACACAGTCCTTTTGCTATAACAGCCTCTGTATCAGAATCAATAAGCTGATACTTCAGTGATGAACTACCACAATTAATTACAAGAACCTTCATTTCAATCCTCCTGCACAACATATGTGTAAATAAATCATCGTCTAAAAATTCGTATTATCTTTCTTTTGGTGTTACCTTCATTCTGCCATCCTCCTGAGCCTGAGCCTGGATAGCTGTTATGGCAACAACACCAACTATATCATCTGCAACGCAGCCTCTTGACAGATCGTTTACAGGCTTTGCGATACCCTGTGTAACAGGACCGTATGCATCAGCCTTGGCAAGTCTCTGTACAAGCTTATATCCGATGTTCGCTGCATCGAGGTCAGGGAACACAAGAACATTTGCATGTCCTGCAACCTTGCTTCCAGGTGCCTTTGATGCTGCAACCTCAGGAACGAGTGCTGCATCTGACTGAAGCTCACCATCACACAGAAGATCAGGAAACTCTGCGTTAACGATCTCTGTAGCTTCAATAACCTTGTCAACGTCAGGATGTTTTGCGCTTCCCTTTGTTGAATGTGACAGCATAGCCACGACAGGCGTCTCATCAACCAGAAGCTCAAATGACTTGGCTGACTGCTCTGCGATATCTGCAAGCTCTGACGCTGATGGGCTCTGATTGAGTCCTGCATCTGCAAATACAAAAGTTCCGTTGGCACCATACTGGCAATCCGGAACTACAACCAGGAAGAATGCTGATACGATTCTTGTTCCCGGAGCAGTCTTCAGTGTCTGAAGTGCTGCACGGAGCACATCTGCTGATGCGTTGATCGCACCGGCAACCATTCCATCTGCATCATCCTGCTTAACCATCATACATCCAAAATATAATGGATTTGTTAAAAGCAGTTCCTTGGCTCTTGCCTCGGTCATGCCCTTCTTTCTTCTCATCTCTACAAAAGCATCCACGTATTCATCAAATTTCTCATAATTCTTAGGGTCAACAAATGATGCTCCGCTGAGATCGATATCACCAGCTCTGCTCATGATATCTTCCTTGTCTCCAACCAGGATAATGTTCGCAATGCCCTCTGCCAATACCTTGCCGGCTGCCTCGATTGTTCTAATGTCTGATGTCTCAGGCAGTACGATCGTTTTCTTATTCTGTTTGGCTTTTTCTTTTAACTGATCAATAAACTTCATGTTTATTTCCCCCTTTGAAATAATGAAAACACACATAGTTAAAGTTTAACTCATTGCCCCATTATTCTCAATAGAAATAGCCAAAAAAATTGTCTTTTTATCCGTACAATCCGTGATAATAACTAAAAAAATTTAACAATCAATTCCCATCGCCAGCTTAAGCTGGTTTCTCAATTTTTCTAAATTGCCTGAATTGTCTATCTTTTTTGAACAATTTTCTTCATAATAGCTGTCAGGCTCCTGCGAAGCGATGACTTTTCTTGCTTTTTCATCGGTAAATCCGCGATAAGCACACAAACGTTCAATTCGTTTTGAGACATCTGCATAGACATACCACATCTCATCGCAGATGTCCAGATACCCATCCTGGATAAGCAGTGCAGCTTCAAGAACGTATAGTCTGCATCCTGACTTTTTCTGCTCCTCCATGGATTCAAGAATGGCCTTTTTTACATTTGGGTGGGTTATGGAATTGAGGATATCAAGCTGCTTCTGATCGCTGAAAACGACCGCTGAAAGCTTTGCTCTGTCAATCCTGCTGTCTACATCAAGAATATCTCTTCCAAAGTGTTCCACTATGTCATTGTATGATATCTGTCCCGGTTCCATAAGTCTGTGAGCCAGGGCGTCGGCCTCCATAATGAATGCTCCGTAGTCTCGCTGCATTATATCAAGCACAGCAGTTTTTCCAGAACCGATACCACCAGTTATTCCTATGATTTTCATATTATTTTGCCTCATACCAGTTATTTCCTGATGCAACGCCCACCTCAAGAGGTACGGTCATATCTGCGGCATGCATCATCTCATCAACGAGAAGCTTCTTCACTATGTCCACTTCATCCTCGGCAGCCTCTATAAGAAGCTCATCGTGTATCTGCAGGATAAGCTGTGACTTCAGTCCGAGCTCCTTGAGCTTCATGTTAACTCTCACCATGGCGATCTTGATTATGTCCGCAGCGGTTCCCTGTATAGGCGAATTCATGGCAACTCTCTCGCCAAAACTCCTCTGCATAAAGTTGGATGACTTCAGCTCAGGGATAGGCCTGATCCTTCCGAACATTGTCGTAACATAGCCTTTTTCCTTTGCGTGGGCTACCTGTTCATCCAGATACGCTTTTATACTCTTATAGGTGTCGTAATACTTTGCAATGAAATCTGAAGCCTCTTTTCTGGATATACCCAGATCCTCACTCAGACCAAATGCGCTTATTCCGTACACGATTCCGAAGTTGACAGCCTTTGCATGCCGTCTCTGAAGAGATGTAACCTCATCGATAGGAACCTCAAACACCTCGGATGCGGTTGTGGCGTGTATGTCCACGTTGTTAAGGAAAGCGTTCTTCATAACCTCATCTCCCGACAGATGGGCAAGTACACGAAGCTCTACCTGTGAGTAATCGGCATCTACAAATATATACCCCTCCTTAGGGATAAATGCCTTTCTGATAAGTCTTCCGAGTTCCAGCTTCATAGGTATATTCTGAAGGTTAGGCTCTGTTGAGCTTATTCTTCCGGTTGCCGTGATAGTCTGGTTAAAGGTTCCGTGGATACGTCCGTCATCCGATATATAGTTCACAAGTCCCACTGCGTATGTGGAATTGAGTTTTGTGAGCTGTCTGTACTCCAGTATATCTCCTATGATAGGATGTTCATTTTTGACTTTTTCCAGGACATCCACACTTGTCGAGTATCCCGTCTTGGTCTTTTTGCCGCCCGGTATACCCATATCTTCAAAAAGAATAGGCCCAAGCTGCTTCGGAGAATTGATATTGAACTCTTTTCCTGCGTAACCGATTATCGAATCGTGAAGCTCCTGTATCCTCTTCTCAAGCTTTTTGCTGTACTCCTCAAGCTCTGCCTTATCGACTCTTATTCCGCGCTTTTCCATGTCGTATAAGGTATAAACGGTAGGGAGCTCAACCTTATTGTACAATTCGAGCATGCCTTCTTTGTCAAGCTTATCCATGACGATATCCTTTGCAAGGAGCGGAACAACCGCCTTGTACGAAAATACTTCAAGAAAATTATCACTTATAAATGTAAATATATTCAATTCATCTTTGCCGATGAGTTCCTTCTCTGAAGGGAGTATGTTGCCAAGATACTCCTTTGCGACATCATCGTAATCGTATGAATCCTCCATCGGATTGAGGAGATATGCCGCCACTCCTATATCAAGCACATTTGTGTCACATTCATGAAAATCTACATATCTCAGCGCGCTCTTCAGATCCTCCATGCATATGGTGATTCCGGCATTATTCAGATCGTATAAGAATTTGACTGCCTCATCAGGATCTATACCCGATGAACAGTTTATCACGTACACATCCTTTGAATCACAGGCAACGGCTATGCCGAGCATCATGTCATCACTGTAGGCAACGTATACACCGACAGCTCCTGATTTCTTTGCAGCATCCTCGATATGAGCAAAGTCGGCTACAGCATTTACCACTGTTATATCCGGTTTCAGTTCACTTACAGTCTGCTGGTTGTCAAACTTCTTTAAGAGACTCTTGAATTCCAGCCTTTTGAAAATGTTGTATGAATTGTCATTAAATGCGTTCTCATATGTGGTATCCTCAAGCTTGAAATCCAGTTCACAGTCAAGCTTGATCGCTGCAAGCTCTCTGGACATTATTGCCTGTTCTGAGAACTCCGCAAGATTTTTCTGGGCTTTAGGAGGCTTGATCTCGTCTATATGTTCAAGCGCTCCTGCCACAGATCCCCACTGCTGAATGATCTTTGAGGCGGTCTTTTCACCTATTCCAGGAACCCCTGGGATATTATCTGACGTATCTCCCATAAGTCCCTTCATATCTATAAACTGGACTGGTGTAACTCCGTAGAGATCCTTCACATCATCTGCGTAATAGTTCTCTATCGTGGTTCCGCCTGCTTTTGTCTTCGGAATACTGACGAGGATATTGTCTGTTGCAAGCTGCAGAAGATCCCTGTCACCCGATACTATCACGACTTTGTATCCGGCAGAATCTGCAACTCTTGACAATGTTCCTATAATGTCATCAGCCTCATAACCACCCTTCTCAACTATGGTGACGTTCATCGCTGTCAGGACTTCTTTTATGAGTGGTACCTGCTCCCGCAGTTCATCCGGCATAGGCTTTCTTGTGCCCTTATACTCTTTGTACATAAGATGTCTGAATGTAGGCTGTTTAACGTCAAATGCCACGCATACATTTGTCGGATTCTCTTCGTCGATTATCTTGAATATAATATTAAGAAAACCGAGGACAGCATTCGTGTGAAGCCCCTCATAGTTGGTGAGATCCGGAAGCCCGTAAAAGGCTCTGTTAAGTATGCTGTGTCCATCTATTATCAATATCTTTTTACCTGTATCTGGCATGAAAACCTCCTCTTATTTACCGCTCGCCATAGAGTATTCTGACTATTCGATACCCTTATGATTTGCATTATATTTTTTGATATTCTGCATAAATTCCGTACTTTCATCCCTGACTTTGTTTTGTTCTTCGTAATATCTGTCGATATCACTGAGATCATAGCGGGAATCGTCCAAAAGTCTTGAGCCAAAGAATTCAGCATAATAGTATTCAGGCTGCTCACTGAGTTTGGAATTCTGTTCATAGTTGTAGACCTTGTCAAGAGCACCGCTGTACAGCCATATAAGTCCGGCAACGACAGCAGCAATACCGACCAGGATCGTGGAATTTGCTATTCTCTTTACCGTTGTAAGCCTGTTCATCTCTTCCTCAAGATGCTTATCCAGCGCATTCTTAAAATCTGTAGATATATTATCAGACTCGTCCAGTTGTTTCATACCAACTATAAGCGTGTAATAGATATCCAGCTCTTCATAGCAGTTTTTGCACGATCTGACATGCTTAATAAACTCTCTGAGTTCATCGTCAGGGAGTTTATTCTCAATAAACGCCATTATCTTTGACTGTGCTTCCAAACAATTCATATGATCCACCTAGTTAATCTCAAATGATCCATCATCCTGTGTGTTTTCAATCTTTCTTATGACCAGATAATACGGTTCACCCTTCTCTGGAACGACCTGGACTCTGTCGCCAACCTTGTGTCCCATGATTGCCCTGCCTATAGGTGATACGTTGCTCACCCTTCCGTCAAGCACATCAGCACGAACGCTTGTGACAACTCTGTATGTTTCCTCCTCGTCGTCATCCTCAAAATAAACGGTTACCGTGTTATCAATTCCAACCTCATCGTCTGCTGAAGTATCATCTATTATATCTGCAGTTCTGACAAGCCTGTCCAGATATCTGATCCTTCGCTCATTGGCATTCTTGTCCTTTTTTGCTGCATAATATTCGAAATTCTCACTGAGATCCCCCTGAGCTCTGGCCTCCTTTACAGCTTCAAGCTTCTCCTTCCTGACTACACATTTTCTATATTCGATCTCCTGTTCCATCTTTTCGATGTCTTTTTTTGTAAGCTGCTTACCCATATCTATACGCCTCCAAATCTAACGCAATACTTTATATATACTATCACAAAATCCATTCAAAGTAAAATGAGGTGTTGCTGCTCAGATATCATGACGGCCATCTGTATCCATCGCAGATGATGCTCTCATAAAAAAATACCCGGCAACCACTGTACGCAGTAATTACCGGGTAAATATATACGTTTATATATGGTCAGAATTAGTTGTTGATAAGCTTATCTGACTCGTTGTTCCAGCTATAAAGTGCTCTGATCTGCTCTCCAACCTTCTCTGATGGATGCTCTGAAGCAAGCTTTCTCATAGCCTTGAAGTGAACCTGACGTCCTGCTGGTGACATGTCAAGGAGAAACTCCTTAGCAAATGAACCATCCTGGATGTCCTTAAGGATCTGCTTCATAGCCTTCTTTGTCTCGGCTGTAACGATCTTAGGACCTGTTATATAGTCACCGTACTCTGCTGTGTTAGAGATTGAATATCTCATTCCAGCGAAGCCTGACTGGTAGATAAGGTCTACGATAAGCTTCATCTCATGGATACACTCGAAGTATGCGTTTCTTGGATCATAACCAGCCTCGCAGAGTGTCTCGAAACCAGCCTGCATAAGTGCACAAACACCACCACAAAGGACTGCCTGCTCACCGAAGAGGTCTGTCTCTGTCTCTGTTCTGAATGTTGTCTCAAGAACGCCGGCTCTTGCTCCACCGATTGCAAGTGCGTATGCAAGTGCAAGGTCAAGTGCCTTACCTGTAGCATCCTGCTCTACAGCAACAAGACAAGGTGTACCCTTTCCTGCCTGGTACTCTGAACGTACTGTGTGTCCAGGTGCCTTTGGAGCGATCATTGTTACATCAACATCCTTTGGTGGCTTGATACAACCGAAGTGAATGTTGAAACCGTGAGCGAACATAAGCATGTTACCTGGCTCAAGGTTTGGCTCGATATCCTTCTTGTACATATCTGCCTGTAACTCATCATTGATAAGAATCATAATTATATCAGCCTGCTTTGCAGCCTCAGCGGCTGTGTATACCTTAAATCCCTGTGCCTCAGCCTTAGCCCATGACTTGCTTCCCTCGTAAAGACCGATGATGACATTGCATCCTGACTCCTTAGCGTTGAGGGCATGTGCATGACCCTGACTACCATATCCTATGATTGCGATTGTCTTTCCATCAAGTAATGAAAGATTGCAATCCTGCTGATAATAAATCTTTGCTTCTGCCATTTCTTTAATCCTCCTAAATATGTATAAAATGACTTATATATTAACTACCACTTGGATAATTAAAAACGTATTAACCTCTGATGAGACCTGTGAGACCTGTGCGTACAAGCTCAACTATCTCATGTCCATCGAGCAGTCTGAGGAATGCCTCACACTTGGTTGTTGTTCCCGTAAGTTCTATAATAACCGAATCTTTGGAAACGTCAACTATATTCGCTCTAAAAATATCTGCAACTGAGATAATATCCTTTCTCTCGGACGGATTCGCTTTAACCTTGACAAGTACGAGCTCTCTGCATACAGACTTGCCCGGCTCAAGTTCCACGATATCCACTACATCCTCAAGCTTGTTGAGCTGTTTCTTGATCTGGATAAGGCTGGCTTCATCGCCGCTAACTGCAACAGTCATTCTGGAATAAGCAGGATTCTCAGTCTCTCCTACTGTCACACTGTCAATGTTATAACCTCTTCTACTGAACAGTCCTGACACTCTGCTCAAAACTCCTGATGTGTTGTCAACAAGCAGTGACAAAACAATATTACCCATCTATATGTACCACCTTTCAACTTGTCTCTTTAAAATGTACTAAATTATTATAGTTATAAACCTCTTTAATGTCAATTTATAACGTGAATTTTATAATTATTTTTATCTGTAATTTCTGATAATTTTTGTTAAGTATTTGCAAACACCAAAAAACTTATAGCATTTCATCAAGTTTTTTACAAATATTCATTCAATACCCAGTAGTTTCTTTACCACGACAACGCAGTTGGCAGCGTCCTCGGAATATCCGTCTGCACCAATCTCTTCGGCGTAGCTCTCAGTTATAACTGCACCACCTATAACAACTTTACTGTCCAAGCCATTCTCCTTCACAGCTTCAACAACATCCTTCATCTTGACCATGGTGGTTGTCATGAGGGCCGACAGTCCGATTATGCTGGCATTGTTATCCTTTGCCGCCTGTATTATCACATCGCAAGGAACATCCTTGCCGAGGTCTATGACATTGAAACCGTAGTTTCTGAGCATGAGAACCACCAGATTCTTGCCTATATCATGTATATCGCCCTCAACTGTTGCCACGACTATGGTAGGCATATCAGAGCTGTCCTTGTCCTTCAGAACAAGTGGACTTATAACACCTATCGCCATCTCCATAGTCTCAGCGCTTGATATGAGCTGTGGCAGGAAATATTTTTTCTTCTCAAAGAGTCTTCCGACCTCATTTATCGCGCCTATCAGATCGTTATCTATGATGGACTGTGGATCAGCTCCGCTGTCAAGCACAGCGTGTACATCGTCAAGAATTGATCTCTTATTGCCTTTGAGAACATCTATGTATATCTGGCTTTTTCCCTCCAGATCAGAGCCAGATTTGCCGCCTGATGTGCCCGCTCCCGGTGAGGCAAGCTCAAGGGGTTTGACATTCTCAATATAACGGACATCGCTCTCCTCCTTGAAAAGCAGCATGTCAGAAGCAAATGCAGCATTCATGAGCATGGTCTGGGAAGGATTGGCAATAGCCATAGTCAGTCCACGGGAAATAGCCATGGTGAGGAATGCTGTATTTACAAACATTCTCTCAGGCAGTCCAAATGAAATGTTGGACAGACCACAGATGGTTGCAAGTCCGTTGTTATAACAGTAGTTTATGGTTTTCAGACAGTTGATGGCAGCATCCTTCTGGGCGCCGACCGTTGCAACAAGTCCGTCCACAACAACATCGTTCTTCGTAAATCCCATCTCATACGCAGTGCCAAGCACCGTGTTGATTATGTCCTCCTTCTCCTGTGGGCTTTCAGGAAGTCCCTTATCTGACAGAGGAAGAAGAATAAACATAGCTCCATACTTCTTGACAAGGGGAAGTATCTCTTCCATCTTCACCTTCTCAAGGGATACGGAATTGACAAGTGCACGTCCCGGATAAATACGAAGTGCCGCCTCAAGTACCTCTGGTGAGCTGGAATCAAGGCATAACGGAAGGTTTACAGCCTGCGATACCTGATATACAACCTTAAGCATCATCTCTCTCTCATCGATACCATTCATACCGACATTGATATCAAGTATTGAAGCACCCTTATCTACCTGCTCTTCAGCCATATTCATTACAAGCTCAAGTGATCCCTCCCTGAGCTCAGCCTGAAGCTTCTTCTTTCCGGTCGGGTTGATTCTCTCTCCAACAACCTTAAACGGAGCATCCAAATCTATTATGAGTGATGAACGCTCAGATGATATACATCTGATATGCTCTGAACTTATCTCAGGAACAGGCATCTTGGAAGCCATATCAGCAAGAGCCTTTATGTGTTCAGGTCTCGTACCGCAGCAGCCACCAACCATTCCAGCTCCTGCCTCGATGATCATCTTCATATCTTCAGCAAATTCCTCAGGGGTCATCCGGTATACACTTTTATCATTTACAAGCTCCGGCATTCCGGCGTTCGGCTTTGCAAATACAGGTATAAATGCAATGCTCTTCATCTGCTTTACGAGTTCCACCATCTTATCAGGACCGGTTGAACAGTTTACTCCGATTGCTGCAACGCCAAGATTCTGGAGAACATTCACCGCTGTCACAGGATCGGTTCCGTACAGTGTACGTCCATCCTCGTTAAATGTAAGGCTGGCGATTATAGGGAGATCTGACACTTCATTTGCCGCAATAACAGCAGCTCTGGTCTCGGCGAGACTCATCATAGTCTCAATCACAAGCAGGTCACAACCGCTTTCGTCTATGACCTTTATCTGTTCCTTATATACATCGACCAGCTCTTCAAACTGCAGTTTTCCCATAGGATAAAGCATCTCGCCTGTCATGGTGATATCGCCCGCCACCAGGCCATGCCCTGCAGCCTTGACTGCTTCCTTAGACAATTCAACAAGTCTTCTGTTCATGTCCTCAAGGTCATCTGCAAGTCCATATTCGTTGAGTTTTATCCTGTTACATGTAAATGTTGGAGCATACAGAATATCTGTACCGGCGTTCAGATATGCAACCTGAAGATCGAACATTATCTGTGGATGTTCAAGTATCCATTTCTCAGGGCACACGCCAAGAGGCATGCCTGCATTCATAAGATTTGTTCCTGTAGCTCCATCAAGTATAAGTATCTTATCATCAAACAGTTTTCTGAAATCTGTCTTATTCATGTCTTATCTCCTCGTACTCAGGCCTGATCCAGACCTTCATCAGTTATTTTTCCATCGCCGTCAGCGGCTGCTGTTGCCAGCATATCACATCTCTCATTTCCCGGATTGCCGGCATGACCTTTGACCCACAGGAATTCCACGTTGTGTGGCGCTTTTGCTGCAAGCAGGCGTTCCCACAGATCCCGGTTCTTGACCGGTTCATTCTTGCCGCGCTTCCAGCCTTTTTTGATCCAGCCCTCTATCCAGTGCTGGTTAAATGCGTTGCACAGATACTGTGAATCTGAATACAATTTCACATTACATGGCTTTATAAGAGCCTCAAGCCCGATTATCGCCGCCATAAGCTCCATTCTGTTGTTTGTTGTCTTTATATATCCCTGGCTGTATTCTCTCTCGTGAAGCTGTCCCTTTGCATCGATAAACTGAAGAACAGCACCATATCCACCAGGTCCATTTGGATTGCCTCTGGCAGATCCATCAGTGTACAATATTACATCCATATATGATCTCCATAATTATATTTTCTGTATAAATGAGTCTATGATACGAACAAGTCTTCCTGACGCTTCATCGCCCGCCGCAATGATCTCCTCGTGCGAAAGCTCTCCGCCGAGGCCTGCAGCTTTGTTGCATATTGAGGAAAGACCTGCAACACGCATTCCCATATGTCTTGCAGCTATGGCTTCACATACAGTGCTCATTCCAACTGCATCTGCCCCCATTCCCGCAAACATTATTATCTCTGCAGGAGTCTCATACTGAGGACCGGTGACCTGAATATATACACCCGACCTGAAATCAATATCATTTTCAGCAAATGCTTCTCTGATATAGCTATTCAGCTCCACATTGTAGACATGTGTCATATCGGGAAATCTCACACCCAATTTATCATAGTAACTGCAAATGAGTGGCGATGGTACAAATGTTGAAATGTGATCACTTATCATCATGATATCGCCCGGCTCAAGCACCTCAGATATTCCGCCTGCAGCATTTGTGAGCAGAAGCTTATCTACACCAAGCAGCCCTATGACACGGACAGGCATGACAACCTGGCTCATATCGTATCCTTCATAATAATGGACCCGTCCCTGCATGATAAGGACCTTTTTCCCGTGAATACATCCGTATACGAAGCGGCCTCTGTGTCCTGCTACTGTAGATACAGGAAAATGTGGAATATCTCCGTAATCCACATACACAGGGTTCTCAATAACGTCCGCCATATGTCCCAGACCACTGCCCAAGATAATGGCTATATCAGGAACATCTCCTATTGCATGTCTCAAATACGAGGCAGCCTCCGTCAACTGATCGTATGTTACCAAATCATCACCCCCATAATACAAAACAAGGTCAGGATATTATTCCTGACCAGGATCTATATAAGTTATAACGGAGACGGAGGGATTTGAACCCTCGCGCCGGTTGCCCGACCTACCGCATTTCGAGTGCGGACCCTTCAACCTCTTGGGTACGTCTCCAATTACACTTTAATAATAGCAGATGACAGGCATTCCGTCATATACTATATTAAACAACTGTTCTGCCGCGGATACAGGAAGATTTACACATCCATGGGATCCGCTGTTCTTGTATATATCACCGCCAAATGAACTTCTCCACGATGCATCATGGAATCCGATTCCCAGCTCGCCTATGAATGGCATCCAGTATGTTACAGGAGTCTCATAGTCATCGCCGATAAGCACAGCAGGTGTCTTCTTATACAGGATCGTATATACACCTTCAGGTGTTCTGTATTTGCCATTGTTTGCAAGGCTTCCGGTTACACAGTCGGAATCCCACACAAGATTGCCGTCTACATATGCATATACATGCTGCTGGCCAAAATCACATTCGATATATGAATCACCGATATCATCGCCGCCATCGTGATAAACTGCAGCGTAGCAGTCAAACGGTGGTGTATGTGTTGTGGACTCTCCGGCTTCAAGAAGCTTCATGAGCTCTTCTGTCTCACCGTCCACATCGATCATCCAGCCATACCAGGTATTCGCCAGAGTGATGACATCACCATTATGAGTTCTGAAATTCCTCGGCACACCGTATGTATCGTATCTGCTTGCGATATTCTCGACATACTCACGCACCTTGTCTTCTGAGAATTTCCATTTTCCTTTTACGTTGCTGATCCAGTCGCCATATTCCTTGCTGGTAAGCTTCCATGACACCTGATCTATCTCATATGTAATGGTCATCTCAAGGATCTTTGCAAGATCCTTCTGCTCATTTACTATCTCTTCACTGTCGGCTGTGAGCTCAGGACTCTCGTATGCGTCACTTTCCGATACATCAAGCACGGATTCACCTTTAACAATCGCCTCATCTATTATACAGCATAATCTGTCAAAATCAAGATAATTTCCTTCAGATTCAGGAATAATTGTTGATTCTCCATCCTTGATCGTAACATAGGCATCTTCCGGTTTCTCCATCTTGGACTCATCAAGGCTGTCATAGCTCTTCAAAAGCTTCTCGAGAGCATCCTTGTCATACGACGCTGAATAGTAAAGGTCATAATCTTTTCTCTTTAGCATGTAATAAGGCCAGAGAAAACCATTCTGTTCGCTTATGATCTTCTTGGCTGTTATATTCGGCTTTATATCAAGCGATATATCTTCTGGTTTTATGACATGTTCCTCACCGCCCCTGAGCTTGAGTGTGAGGGAATAATCCTGTATGTAACTCTCTATGTATGCATCGACATCATCAAGTGAGTAAAACGAATAGTCTATATCATTGATGTATGTCTTGTAGTTGTAATGGAACATGAACCATATCGATATAACTATATATGTACATACGACCACTGCTCCACATATAGCTGCTGTGATCTTCAAAGCCCTGTGAGTTTTTTTCGCAGGCTTGTCGTCCGGTTCATCCGCTTCATTATCCGGGAATATCGGTATCCCTGCCCCATCGAGAACCGTTGCATCCGATGCTGCAGTCTCCGGTTCGGTGTCTGTCTCGCCAAATATTGTATCTTCAGCGGCATCAGTGTTCACATTATCTTTATCTATATTGTTGTCATCTGTGTTATTGTTCATAAAATCACGCTCTTCCCCTTCGCACATAATTCCATGCGAACTTACGTCCAACATACATAATATTATATGCTATATTACTATAATTCAACTCTTAATTATGTTTAAATATAAGAGGCTAACACACTGTTATCTGGACAAATTGATGGTCACCAGATCTGGTTCATTATTAACTCTGATTCGGATAGTGTGAAGTCCGAGTCCTGCACTGACTATCATATTATGTCCATCGCAGGAGTATAACCCTTTATAGTATTTTGGAAACAGTCTGATCATAGGTGATATCACGCCTCCGAGAAATGGCAGGATCACAAGTCCTCCATGTACATGACCAGATACAGTCAGGTCAGCTCCCCATCTGGAATATTCTTCAAAATAATCGGGATCATGTCCTATAAGTATGTTGTAAGCGGATCTGCTTATCGATGGAAGTTCATTCAGCAGATACTCTTCATCCATATCGAGCTTTTTGAATCTTCTGTAATATTCCGTCTTCATGTCAAGTCCGTATATCGTGACATTGTATTCATCAAGATGAACACTTTCATTTATAAGCCAGGTGATGTTATCTTTTGTTCCTTCATATAACCTGTTCCACATATCACCATATTTTTCATATATGGATGCGCGCATCTCATGATTTCCTTTTCCCATATACACAGGAAAACGCTTGCCAAGTTCATTCAGGAAATGTATACCTATATCTACTGTAAGTCCCGGCTTTCCGACTATTATATCCCCTGCCACCAGTATGAAATCCGGATTGATCTTTTCTATACAGCTTATAAGCTTCTCGTTGTCCTTTCCAAATTCCGCATTGTGGAGATCTGATATCATGACTATCCGGGCTTTTTTTCTTATTCTCCTGTCATGCAGTTGATAATTTGAAAACGAGATTCTTCTGTTTTCGCGGTAACTCTCTATCAAAACATTAACAAGCGTTATAATGCATAGTACGATAACTACAACTAAAAAAATCTTCATGTATTTAACCTCAATATGTAAATTGTAACTTGAGCACTTTAACGAAAGCGTATTTCATACTCATGGAATCAACCTTCTCCGCCGCATATATCGGCACAGAACCGATACACCTCTCGCCAACATAATAGCACATCTTTCCAAGCTCTTCACCACTGTCAACCGGAGCAGTCAGCGGATCTCTCATCTCCAGTTTCTTCTTCACATTCTCCGCGTGTTCTCCCGCAAGCAGGATCCCGGTGAATTGTGAGTCGGTCTTAATTGTAACACAACTTTCGGTGCCATTGTCTATGGAAATCTCTTTTTCCTGAAGAATATTCAGATCTGTATATTTCTGGCACATCGAATATCCATAATCAAGCAGCCTGCAGGCGTCTTTGTTTCTGATATCCTTTGTATCAGCTCCCATGATGACAGCAATAAGCTGTATGCCGTCCCTCTCAGCAGTCGCCGACATGCAATATTTTGCGGTATTTGTGAAACCTGTCTTAAGGCCGGTTGCTCCTGTATACATATTCAAAAATTTATTTGTGTTGACGAGATCAAACTGACTCTCGCCTCTTCGTGTTTTATGTATGATCGAATCCATCCATATGCCTGAATAATCAAAGATGGCAGGATATTTTGTTATGAGTTCTCTGGACATTATGGAGATATCCCGTGCTGACATTTCATGTCCATCCGCATCCAGGCCACACGCATTTTTGAAACTTGCATTTGTCATCCCCAGCTCAGCAGCCCTCTCATTCATCTTTTTCACAAACGCTTCTTCGCTTCCGGCAACCTTTTCCGCCATGGCAACAGCCGCATCGTTTCCGGATGCAATTATAATACACTTTATCATATCTTCAACAGTCTGTTCTTCTCCTGCCTCAAAGAAGCATTGCGATCCGCCCATGGACGCAGCATGTTCACTCACAGTTACAATATCATCAAGAGTCATTTGTCCGGCCTCTATCGCCTCAAAAGCCAGAAGAAGCGTCATAACCTTTGTAACCGAAGCCGGAGCCATGGCTTCATCACAGTTTTTCTCAAATAACACCTGACCCGTGGATGCCTCAACGAGTATACAGCTTGGAGATTCCACCTCCAGAACTTCTGTCTGGTCTGCCGCCTGAGTCTCTGTCTGTTCCTCTGCATATACCATAAGATTCGTACTCATTGTGTTTGCAAATATGATAAAGATGAGTACCGTTATAACAGATAATCTTCTGATATTTTTCTTCCTGTCCATCTTTTTTCTATCCGGAAAATGCAGCATACAACTCCTCTTTCAGTTTCTGTTTATATATTATATTGTTCACTTATCCGGCAATATGACTTTTTATCCCACCAATATAGTATTATTTTCTTTATTTTGTAATTTTTTTCTGATATAATCAATGGTTAGAAAAAAGGAGGACATGTTTCATGAGTATGAAATTAGTTAAACGAGTACCAACTGGCGATGAGATCAAGGAACTATACCCTCTTTCAAGCGAGTTGAAAGCCATCAAAGCCAAAAGAGATGAAGAGATCAGAAAAATTTTCGTAGGCGATGATGACCGATTTATATTTATCATTGGACCTTGTTCAGCAGATAATGAGGATGCTGTTTGTGATTATCAGAATCGTCTTGCAAAGGTTGCAGATGAAGTTAAGGATAAGATACTGGTCATTCCACGTATATATACTAACAAGCCAAGAACTACCGGTGATGGTTACAAAGGAATGCTCCATCAGCCTGATCCTACAAAGGCATCAGACATGCTCGAGGGTCTTTACGCCATCAGAAAAATGCATATAAGAGCTATCAGGGAGACAGGACTTACCGCTGCTGATGAGATGCTTTATTCAGAAAACTGGCAGTATGTAGATGATATCCTCTCTTACGTTGCCATAGGTGCACGTTCTGTTGAGGATCAGCAGCACAGACTTACCGCAAGTGGAATGGACGTCCCTGTAGGTATGAAGAATCCTACAAGTGGTGACTACAACGTTATGATGAATTCCTGTATAGCAGGACAGCATCACCACACATTCCTCTATTCTGGATGGGAGGCACATACAGACGGAAATCCTTTGACACATTGTATATTGAGAGGTGCACTGAATAAGCATGGACAGTCTATATCCAATTATCACTATGAGGATCTCAGGCTCCTTGCTGACACATACAAGAAGTTCAACCTCGTAAATCATGCATGTATAGTTGATGCCAACCACAATAATTCTGGCAAGAAATTTATTGAACAGCCAAGAATTGTCAAAGAGATAATCCATAGCAGGAATTACGATCCTGAGATCAAGAATCTTGTAAAGGGTGTTATGGTTGAGAGTTATATCGAGGATGGCAACCAGCCAGTAGATGGTGGATGCTATGGTAAGTCTATCACAGATCCTTGTCTTGGATGGGATAAGACAGAGAGACTTCTCAAAGAAGTTGCTGATCTTCTTTAAAAAATACATTTTCAGCATGCGCGCTTATACAATTACACGTGCTGTGCTTATACAATAAAAGAAAACCGGCGAATCTATCATGATACCGCCGGTTTTCTTTATTTATCTGTCAGGCCGAAGCCTCGCAGAGTTTGACGAGGATGCATCTTCCCAAAGACACATCTCCCATCATCTTATATTTACTTGTAGTATATGCATACATCGGATCGACAACTCTTCTCAAAAGTCTCGAAAGAACTGGAACTGTAAATACATATTTTACCTTATACTCCCTGTCCGAATCCTCTGTTAATCTGGCAGCATGATCCCTTATATCTATGTAGAACACCCCACTATCATTGCCGATAACATTGAACTGAAGACAACAATCATCAATATCCGCCAATTCCAAAGAACTGAGAACGCTATCGATACACTCCACGCATTCTTTATACGTCATATAAACTCCCAATCTTATAAGAACTCGAAGTCTGCATCCTCATCGCCATCTCCGATAAGTACCTGATTACGCTTTACTCCTTCTTCTACTTCACCAACAATAAGTTCTTCCTCTTCCTCCTGAGCAGCCTGAGCGCTCTTACCTGTGAATGCGGCCGGCTTTGGCTCTGCCTCTGGAGCAGCCTTTGGTGTCATCTTAAGCTTCTGAGGTGCATCGCCGCCCTGTGACTTCATCTTGAGCTTTGTTACAGGATCCGCCTCAACTGCAGCTTCAACCTTCTCTGCAGCCTCAGCAACCTTTGCGCTTGATCCGCTCTTGAGAGTCTCCATCTCTTCCTTAAGCTTGGCAAGCTCAGCCTTTGCATTGGCAATAACCTCGTTAGCCTTCTTCTTAGCGTCATTTATTATCTTGTTAGCCTCAGCATTTGCTGCGTTGGCTTCCTTCTTGGAACCAGGGGCAGCCTGCTCGAGCTGCTTCTCAAGCTCATAAATCTTTACGCTGTTCTCCATAAGGTTCTTCTTTGACACTTCGTTCTCTGACTCAAGAGCTGCGTACTTTGTCTCAAGTTCTGCATAATCTTCTGCAACTGAGCGCAGAAAGCTGTTAACCTCATCCTTATTATATCCAAAAAGTCCTTTTTTAAAGGTTTTAGATTCAATCTGATCCTTTGTCATTGCATAGTTCTCCTTTTCAGTATTAATTCTCTCTATAATATTATCCTTTGCATATAGAAACTCCACTTGTAATTATATTAACAAATATTCATTTTTTCAACAATATTGTTGGATTTTATAAAAATTTCCAAATATATTACAATTTTTTCGGCAAATCATGGATATATTACAATTCATTACTGTCAAGTAATATGGTAAATGGCCCATCATTGGACAGATCTACTTTCATATCTGCGCCAAATTCTCCATGTTCCACCACAGGAACAATGTCCCTACATCTGGATATTATGTACTCATACATCTCATTGGCCATATACGGCGCTCCAGCCCCCGTAAATGATGGTCTGTTTCCCTTCCGGCAGTCCGCACACAGAGTGAACTGAGATACGATCAGGAGTTGTCCGTCTACACTGTTTATGTCAAGATTTGTCTTGCCGTTTTCATCGGCAAAAATTCTCATCTTCACAAGCTTGTTTATCATCTTGTCAGCGATCTCTCTGGTATCCGAATCGTATACTCCAACAAATACCAGAAGCCCTTTTTGAATGCTACCGATCACTTTTTCATCCACCTCTACCGAGGCGTGATTGACACGCTGTATTACAAATTTCATTTTATTTTACGGATCCTTTCATAATCTTTTTACAGATTATTTTACCAGCAATATCATTTTGACAGATATTTGCCGGTTGTACTATCTGTCCGACATGCTTATCGCTTCAACTGCAACGCTGCCACCTCTTACAACCTCTATCCTGTTAGGAAAGCTCTCCTTGAACAGCTTTATGGCATTGTCGTTCTTTGCATCCGTCTGGACACACTCAACAAGAACAGATTTCTTATTATAATCTGTTATCTTATAACCAAATGCATTAGCAATACGGAAAACCTCATCCTTATCTTCATTTGAGCAGCTATTGACCTTGACATATAAGATCTCGTTGTTGTGGATTGCAATATCTGTGTAGTCGACGACCTTGATAACCTCCACACTTCTGTTGAGCTGCTTTTTCACCTGCTCAAATGTCCTGTCATCACTGGTGAAACCGATGGTCATTCTGGATATTGTCTCATCCTCGGTTACTCCAACGGTTATAGTATCTATATTGTATGATTTGCTTGAAAACAAACCTGAAATTCTTGCAAGAACACCTACTTCGTTTTCTACGAACAGGCATATCCATCTCTTCTTTACGCTCATTCTATATACCCCTTTCATTTGGATAATATACAAATTTATATATGTACATTCTATTACCGATATAAAATCAATTTATCAATATCAGCAGTCAAGTATCATGTCATTCAGTGATTTTCCACCCGGAACCATAGGAAATACATTAGCCGTAGGATCTATGAAGAACTCTATCACTGTAGGTCCGTTTGTATTTGCCTTTGCAGCTTCGAATGCAGGTCTGATCTCCTCAGGCTTTGTAACCCTGATTCCCTTTGCATCGTAGCTCTCTGCCAGTTTTACAAAGTCAGGCGAATACTTTGGACAGCACTTGTCCGGATTCTGACAATCTCTGTTGCATCTTCTTCTGTATCTGAGACATGTGCTGCTGTATCTCTTATTGAAGAACAGCTCCTGCCACTGGCGTACATTGCCGAGGTAGCCGTTGTTCAGTATACAGAGGGTAACAGGAAGCTCAAGCGCAACAGCTGTAGCCATCTCCTGAATGTTCATCTGTACTCCGCCGTCTCCTGATATGCATATTACATCCTTATCCATGTTGCCGAGCTTTGCGCCTATGGCAGCAGGAAATCCATAACCCATGGTTCCAAGGCCTCCGGATGTGAGAAGCTGTTTGTTCTCGTCTATATCAATGTACTGTGTTGTCCAGAGCTGGTTCTGTCCAACGTCAGTTGTAACGATGAGATTGCTGTACATATCGTTTATGGTTCTGATGATAGCCTCAGGGGTCACACCGTCATATCTGTTCATGTTGATAGGATACTCAGCCTTGACATTCATAATGTCATCTACCCAGTCTTTGATATCAAGAGGCTCAGCATATTCAAGCATCTTGGATATTGCAACCTTTGCATCTGCAACTATAGGTATATCAACTTTTATATTTCTTGATATGGATGCTGCATCTATATCAACATGTATGATCTTGGCATTCTTGGCAAATGTATCTATTGTACCTGTTATTCGGTCATTGAATCTACATCCGATGGAGAAGAGAACATCACTCTCCATGATAGCTTTGTTGGATGCCATATTGCCATGCATACCAATATTGCCTACATAAAGTGGATGGTCTGTAGGTATAGCACCTTTTCCCATGATGGTTGTGACTACAGGAATACCTGTCTTCTCCGCAAGTTTCTGCATTTCCTTTCTTGCATGGGCGATATTTACACCACCACCACAGAGGAACACTGGCTTCTTTGCATTCTTAAGCTCCGCAAGGGCTCGCTTGATCTGTCCGACATGTACACCCTCTGAAGGCTTGTAACCTCTGATATTTACCTCTGATGGATACTCGTCACTACCCATGGCAAGCTGTATATCCTTAGGAATATCAACAACAACAGGTCCCGGTTTTCCGGTTCTTGCTATGTAAAAAGCATTTTTAATGATTCTTGCAAGATCCTCTCTCTTTCTTACTGTGATTGCGTACTTACATATGCTTCTTGTAATTCCAACTATATCAACCTCCTGAAAAGCATCATTTCCAATAAGATTCATTGGAACCTGTCCTGTAAAGCATACCAGTGGCACGCTGTCGTAGTTGGCTGTGGCAATTCCCGTTACAAGGTTTGTCGCACCCGGACCACTTGTTACCAGACACACTCCAACTCTTCCTGTTGAACGTGCATATCCGTCAGCTGCATGGACAAGCGCCTGTTCGTGTCTTGGAAGTATCATATCGATACCTTCTGCATCATACAACGCATCAAACAGGTCTATCGCTGTTCCGCCAGGGTATGCGAACAGAGTGTCTACTCCCTCTTCCTGCAACGCTTTTACAAACATCTTTGCTCCATTGATCTCCATATCTTATACCTCCTGTAAAGTTCATGATAATCTAAACTTACGCCTCGGGATGTATATATGCACCCCCTGCATAGAAAAAGCCCTAAGCGCAACTGTTTTACGCTTAGGGCGAATATGTTCATATCCGTGGTACCACCTAAATTCAGACAAATGTCTGCACTCATCAGATACTATAATAAATTATCACTGCAATCATTATTAATATCTTATTCCTGTAACGGGGAAAACCGTTGAAACCTACTCGACAACAGCTGACAAATATATATGCTGCAATCTTTCGATCCACTGCTCGAAGGCTACCTTCCACACACTCCTGATGAAGATTCTCACCACCATCTTCTCTCTGTTGATCGGGGGATGTATGTACTCCTCCTCGTCATAGCATTTGACTTTTTGGGGGTCATTTTCGACCCTTAGATGTGAATATTTTATCATTAACATGAAGATGTGTCAACGATTCTTTTACTTGCCTATCAGAACCCTTTTTCCTTCAAATGCAAAGCCGTAATGTCTGATATGCTCCTTCGCAAATCCGAGATCATACAATTCTGCATCATAGTTCTTATCAATGATCTGACGTAGGGCAGAGTTCACAGTATCTTGTAAATCCTTTTCCGTGCCGGCACTGTGTACTTTGAATTCCATGATTATAGCTGTATCATCGGCCGACTTTGGAATAATGATCACATCACATCTGCCGTATCCACTTTCATGATTGGACCGTACAATATATCTATCTCTAAGCTCAACGAGCAGGCCAAGGACAAATCCATGAAAAAACTTCTCAGGCAAAGCCTTGTCAGACGGGCGTATTCCAGAGTCAAAGCTGCTTATGGTAATCATTGCTACGTCATTCATGTATATATTCATTTCTTCAAGATTGTCAGCAAGTAGCGCCTTTACGAATCTGTTATAATTGGAACCAGAACGGTTAAACCATAATCTGAATGTATTACAGAACATTCCTAACGTCTCCGTGTTAGTTATTCGCAGATGATACACCAGCTCAAACGAATCCTCTGGATAGTCGATATTCGCTATCTTCAAATAACCACTTGCAAGCAGCAGGCTCCATATAGCACTATCATCATATTCCAGTCTGTCAAACACGATCTGTTCATCGAAGCTCACAGCAATATCATATCCTCTGATAAGCAATTCCATCTTCTCCTTTGTTGAAACGGAAGCCTCACGCAGCAATCGGCTTATCATCTCATTTGAACTGGTCGAGACCCAATATGGACGAAACTGTCTCTTATCTATGTAGTTGGTTATGGACCATGGATTGTAGATGTCATTTACATGGCCAAATGAAAAACCATCATACCATCTCTTTACAGAATCCTTATATTCTCCAAGTCCAAATGAATCTAGTGCTGCAAAAGTCTCCTTCTCTGTAAATCCAAAGCAATCTGCATATCTGTCATTCATTGATGTTATAACATTCAGGTTGTTCAGATCCGAGAAAATAGACTCTTTGGATACTCTGGTTATACCTGTCATGACAGCCCGCTCAAGATACCTGTTGGACTTGAATGTGGCATTGAACAGACTGCGTATAAAAGATGTCATCTCCTGCCAATAACCATTGATATAAGCCTCCTGCAATGGAGTGTCGTATTCATCAAGGAGAACTATGACCTTTTTACCATAATGGCTGGTGAGAAGGCTTGACAAATCATTCAGCGCATTCTGAGCAGTCACGTCATCCATATTCCTGCTTGCAGAAGCAAGAAGCTTTCTCTGACCATCGTTAAGTTTGTCCGATGTATAGAGCTCTGGGAACTGGCTGTATACATCACTTATTATCACCTTTATCTGCCTTATGGCATCAAGGCAGTTCGTCTGCTTTACCGCTGCAAAGCTTACAAATATCACCGGATATGTACCCTGAAGCTTCATGTATTCAGCATCACCCGATATATATAAATTATCGAACAAATCCCTCCTATCTCTGTATCTGACAGAAAAGAAACATTCCAGCATACTCATATTAAGTGTCTTGCCAAATCTTCTTGGTCTGGTTATAAGAGTTACTGCATCCCCAGACTCCCACCATTCCTTGATAAAATACGTCTTATCTATGTAGAAATAACCAGATTCCCTTATACTGTCAAATCCCTGATTACCTATACTTACAACTGTATCGCTATCAATATTACGATTATCAATCGATATGGAAACTTTTCTGTTCATGGCCGCAGCAATCTTCACAAGAAACTCCAGGCTTGGATTATAATTTCCGCTCTCAAATCTGGTTATATTCGGCTGGGATACTCCTGCAAGCTTTCCAAGTTCTGCCTGGGTGATTCCCTCTGCCGCACGACATTCCCTAAATTTTCTGGCAGTATCTGTACAGATTCTGTTCTGCTCGTATTCAATGACAGAATCCCTGTCGCCAGCATTCACTATAAAATCACTATTATCAATGCGATCGTCCATATCGTCACCACCTCTCCGCAAGCATAAATATACCGTATATGATATAATTATAATATATCATATACGGTATATTAGTTCAACATAATACAGAATAGATTATGCTAGAAACCGCTACTCCGCCAGCAGTTCAAACCAGAACACATCATAACCTGCCGTCGCGGCTACTCTCTGGGAGACTATATGTGACATTCCTGTGCCATAATATGGAATTTTACCACATCTGAGTATATCCTTGGTCAGTTCAGATACAAGCGATGTTCCAACATGTCTTCCCTCAGCATCTTGAACAACATTTATACCAATCTGCCAGAAATCGTCACTGTCAGCGCTTGCGCCAGCCATACCAATAATCTCACCATCTGATACAGCAGCCACGGCCAGCACATCAGGAGTGTTATCATCAAAGCAAAATGCTTCATTCCATCTGTCATCTCCTTTGAATTGCAGGATCTCATCCCCCGTATACCTGACAAGGTCAAAATCTTCTTTAAGCTTTGAATCAACCGGTTTATCTGTAGCATCTTTTCTCACTGCATGTTCGCACAGTTTCGTCGGAAGGTAAAATGGATGAGCAGATTTCAATTTACATCCGTATTTGGAAAGAATGCTGTCAAGCTCACGGAAATTCACTACATCCATGAACCATTTTCCAGATGCATTCTCATAGCGTTTTCTGCATTCATCTACAATCTCTCTACGGCCGGTAAATAACAATTTGCCATTTACCACAGCTATTTTGAGTGGGCACTTTTCCTGTCCTTTGAACCGCCTCTGCCCTGCTATCTGTCTGTATTCAGAGAATATATTGTCACTGGAATATATATCGACCGCATCACAGCAGTAATCCCTGGCCAGCTGATCATACAGCGATTTCTTCATCTTCTCATACAGCCAACGTTTTCTCGTCAGAATATTCGTATGTCCTATCCGGACTTCATTCAAAAGAGGCACATACACTTCATCACAGGTATGATGAAACACAAATCCAAGCTTTTCCTGTACTATGCGTGACTTGGAATTGCCATCGTAATAGCCGCACCATATCGTTCTCATTCCGAGATCAACAAAGCCATGTTCTATAAGTCTTCTGGCGGCCTCCGGTGCGTATTCGCTGCCCCAATGAGGCTTTCCTATCCAGTATCCAAGCTCACATTCGTCATCGCGATCTGTCATATCCGTCCTTCCATTTAACAGTAATTCGATGGCTCCGACAACCAGACCGCCGTCCTTCAGACACACTGCGTAACACTCCGGTCCATTAAATACATTCCGTATCACATCAAAGCTGTACTCCCTGCTCTCATGCACAGGCCAGCCCGCTATAGGACCCACATCAGGGTCACTTGCATATTCAAATAATATATCTGCGTCACTTTCCTGCCAGTGACGTAATATCAATCTCTTAGTTTCTAAAATCAAATCATATATCCCCTTTCATATAAGACTTTATGTGCTTTCCCAGTTCTTCACTATCCTCAGATATTTGCCCAGATTGATAAATGATCTAACAATCTCGTCCACTATGACTGCAAGAAAGACGCCTGCGATTCCAAGCTTAAGGACAAACACGAACAAAAGTGCCACAGAAACCACCCACACCGTTCCAAACAGCTGTGTTATGAGCATCCATATCGTGTTGCCACTACCCCTGATCGCATTGCCAACCACTATGTTTGCTGATTTGGCGAACAGATTGATACTGATAAAGATCAGATATATCCCACACGATGCAATTATGCTCTTGTCGTTGGTGAACAGCGATATGATCTGCTGCGGAAACGCAAGACAGACACCGAGTGTGATGATTCCAACTACTATGCACAAGCCATACGCACAGACACATACACCCTTGTATTTACCCAGATCATTGTTTCCTTTTGCCTCACCAGTTAGTGTCATTGTACCGTTTCCTATCGCTCCAATGATGACAACCGCCAGGACTTCAACACTGAATATGATGGAATAAATTCCGGCAGCCATCTCATTTATGGCGTTGAGAATCCTTATAAGCAGCAGATTGCCAAGATTCCATGCAAAATCCTCAAGAGCTGTGTTCACTCCCAGCTTTGCCGACAAAAGATACGGCTTTATATGTGCCTTTACCACCCATTTCATTGATGGTTTAGTGTTAAGTTTCTTGCTTGATACCACGAATATCACTGCAAATATAAGTCCAGAGTACTCCGCTATTGTAGTTGCTATGGCTGCACCCTTTATCCCCATGGCCGGAAGCCCAAATCTTCCAAATATCATGACCCAGTCAAGGAATATATTTACACCAGATCTTAATATTCCATATACAACAAGTGGCTTGGTATAGTTCGATGTCTGGAGTATGACGCTGAATGCACCGCCAAGTCCTGTTATCAGAAATACGGGCGCATAATACCTGGAATAATCAAGACACATCGGCATCAGGCCGTCTGACACACCCATGAGTCTGAATACAAATTCAGCGCAGAATGTCCAGAAGAAAAATAACAGTATCGGTATGATATTGTTGTATTTCACCATGGCACCTGAATACTCTTCTATGTGTTCGTTATCTCCTGCGCCAACGCTCTGACTTATCAGTATGGACGCTCCTGTCACTATGGAAAAACAGAATGACATTGTTGTCCACATCGGTGAAGTCACATTGCCGAGTGCGCTCATGTACATGCTGTTTACGTGTCCTAAGAATATTCTGTCTATAAGCATCTGAAGCTGTGATATCAGATTGCTAAGCATGATCGGAACCGCAATGTTTAACAATCCCGGAAGGTATTTTTTATTGGTCTGTATTATTGTATTTTTCACGGTAGATTTCCTCTTTCTGTATTGTTTCTTAAGGATATGTCTTCTATAAACTCCAAGCTCAAATGTTACAGTAATCATAACATGACAGTGTATTCAATTATATCAACGCATGCTTTATTCTGCATTACACCTGTGGTGTGATATAACAAAATAAAGTGCATGAAAAACCGATTCATGCACTTTACTTTACATACATTTATCTTCTAATTATCAGTCCAGATCAAGCCAATATGCTATATGTTCAGCAAGATCATCCTCGTCCATCTCAGGATGTTCCGCTATGTCATAAATTCGCGCCTCCATTTCTTATTGCCTTTAACATTATTAACCTCTCTCCAAGCGCAATGTCAGTTCTTCATATAAAAATCTTGTTTAGATTATAACTTGTATTTAATCATACTACAACCGCATATCATCTAAAAGTTCTATAAAATCAACTCCCCAATATAATATATAGATACCACAAAAAGAGGTAAATATATGTGTTCCATCGCAGGATTCTATAACTCCAACAGGGATTTCAATACCGAACACGAGCGATACTCATACATATTGAACGACATGAATAAGGCGCTTGCTCACAGAGGTCCGGATGCACAGAATACAGTGCTGTCATCCCACTGTGGGCTTGCCCACACCAGACTGTCCATACGTGACGTGGCAAGAGGCGATCAGCCCATGAAAAAGACAATCGGAGAAAATACTGTATACATAGTGTACAATGGCGAGATCTACAACACAAAGGAGCTGAAATCGGAGCTGCTCGCCCTTGGATATACATTTGACACAACATCTGATACAGAGGTTATACTCAACTGCTTTCTGCACTACGGCCCAGACTTTGTACATAGATTGAACGGTATATTTGCATTTGCAATATATGATGAGCATATCCAGACAATATATCTGTACAGAGACCACTTCGGTGTCAAACCACTGTATTACTCGGTGACAGACGACAGGACTCTTGTATTTGCATCGGAGATAAAAGGGATACTATGCTATCCGGGCATACGACCTGTCATAGATGCAAATGGACTGTGTGAAGTGTTTGGAATTGGTCCGTCCAAAACTCCCGGCTGTGGTGTGTTCAAGAACATAGATGAAGTGAAACCGGGACATTTTATGAAGTTCTCAGCATATGGAGTGAGTGATTTCACATACTACCGCATCACAAGCACACCACACACTGACAGCTATGAAGACACGGTGGAAAAAGTTCGATACCTTGTTAAGGACAGTATAGAAAAACAGATCATATCAGATGTGCCTATTTGTACTTTTCTCTCCGGAGGGATTGACTCGTCAATAGTCAGCAGCGTATGCGCCGCAAAACTCAGGGAGCAGGGGAAAAAGCTGCACACTTTCTCATTTGATTTCAAAGATAATTCTAAATATTTCAAGTCAAATGCATTCCAGCCGGAGCAGGATCGTCCATATGTCGACATGATGGTCTCGCACATAGATTCAGACCACACATATCTGTCTTGTAATTATAGCGATCTTGCAGATTACCTCTACACATCCGTAGAATCCAGGGATATGCCGACCATGGCGGATGTGGATTCTTCCCTTCTCTACTTCTGCTCACTTGTGGCAAATGAATACAAAGTAGTATTGACCGGAGAATGTGCAGATGAGATATTCGGAGGCTATCCTTGGTTTTACAGGGATGAACTGCTGTCTGCTGACACATTCCCATGGATGAAGGATCTGTCGCCAAGGCTCTCAGTACTGTCGCCGGACATCAGAGATAGTCTTGATATACCGGGATATGTGTCATCACTGTATAATTCTCTCCTGTCCGAGATCAATCTTCTCCCAGGGGAATCCGACACGGAAAAGCGGCGCAGGCAGATATCTTATCTGAATATCAGGATGTTCATGCAGACATTGCTTGACCGAATGGACAGAACAAGCATGGCAAGTGGACTTGAAGCGAGAGTTCCATTTGCAGATCCACGAATACTTGATTATGTGTTTAACGTTCCATGGGAGTACAAATATTCCGAAGGCTGTGAGAAAAAGCTTCTCAGGGAAGCCATGAAGTATTATGTACCGCACGAGATCATGTACAGAAAGAAAAGCCCTTATCCCAAGTCATATGACCCTCATTATGAGCAGGAGCTTGCAAAGAGGCTTCTCTGCGTGCTAAATGATCCGGAAAGTCCTCTTCTGCCTCTCATCGACAGAGAATATGTGAAAAGTTTCATAAACGCGCCAAAGGATTACGGCAGACCATGGTTCGGTCAGCTCATGGCAGGTCCCCAGATGATGGCATATCTTCTTCAGATTGATCACTGGCTGAGAAAATATGCTATTGTCCTTGACATATAAAAAGACTTCCAGCCTTCTGTATACATGCGGCGTATCGAAAATGGCGAATACGCTGCATGTACAAGAGGTCTGAAAGTCTTGTTTTTACAGGCAATTTATATATTTGTTATTTATAGATTGCTTTCGCAGAAGGACTGCCATTCTTTATCAGTTTCTTGTATGCTGTGGCCTTATTCCTAGGTACTGCAAATGTAATTTTACTGTATGTTCCACTGAAGGCTTTCGTTCCAACGCTCTTAAGTTTCGCTGACATTATCGTCATCTTCTTAAGGTTTTTGCATGATAAAAATGCGTTTGCCCCTATGCTTGTCACATTGTTACCTATAGTGACATTCTTTAGAGCCGTATATCTGCTGAATGCATTTGCGCTTACAGATGTTATCTTAAACCTTACATCTCCTATAACGACAGTGTCTGCGATGGTCAGTGATGCAAATTTCTTATCTGACCTTGAGTACGTTGTTCCGGCAATTGCAACTGTTCCGGTGCCGTCTGCCTTTGCTCCGGTTATTGTGTACCTGAACTTTCCAACTGTATATGTCTTTCCCTTGGCAGCCTTTACTATGGTAAATGTCTTTGTTATCTTTCCTGAATATGCATTCTTACCACATATGGTCACACTTGCCTTGCCAACCGCTTTGTTCTTGCTGTAGGTGACAGTGTAATCCTTGTTCAGTCTAAGTGTCTTTGCACCAGCCTTTACAACAAGAGACTTCTGGGTATGTACCTTTCCATTGTAGATCTTGTTTTCTATTCCGGAAACAGTGATCTTGCTTGTCTTCTTGCTTATGTCTGTGGTTGCAAGTTTGGCAATACTTCCGGTTTTAGTTGCTTTGCACACGGTACATGTGAATGTCTTCACACCTGTCGCCGTGTATGTAGGTTTCTTTGTCACCCTGCCGGAATTCCACTTATGTCCAAGTTCCTTTACATACACACCTGTGCTCATGACATCGCCGCAGATTGAACACTCTGTATGTCCAGTTCCTACCTTTGTGCAGGTTGGAGCCTTCTCTCCTTTTAGTGTATACTTTACAGTCTCACATTCTGAACATGCCGCTCTGTAGATGGTTATCTTAAGCTCTGTGCTGTTATAATTTTCCTTGTCATCGCCAACGTATACAGCGGTTGCCACCACTGATCCGCCTGCCTTTATCGCAGTCTCTGTGTCAGCATCAAGCCATACCCAGTCTCCAGGAAGCGCAATACTTCCAACAGTCTTATGTGTATTATCTACACTTAACAGCAGATTCGGCATTGCAGCCTTGCTCACATTTACCGTGATCTCAGCTTCTGCTGTGTTGTAATTCACACTGTCAGCCGGAGTAAATACAACGGTGTATAGTGTCTTATCGCTGTCAGATACAAATGGCTTTATGGATTCATCTTTCCATGCAAATGTTCCCGGTATCTCAACCTGATCAATACCATCAAAGGACACTCTTCCTCCAGATATAACAGCTTTTGCAAGATCGTCGCCATATGTTATTGCGCTTGCCACTGGCAAATCAACTACGTTTACATCAGCCTTTGAGACATTTACCTGAACAGCTCCACTGACCGGATTGTAATGTTCCTGTTCATCAGGGGTAAATACAACATCATAACCTGAATTGTCCACTGTCGGTACTACTGAGGTATCTGCCCAGCTCCAGCTTCCTGGTACGTTTTTCCCTGAAGGGTCAAGTACATTTCCACCAGAAATGTTTATAGCTCCTAAAGTTTTATTTGGATCATAGCTTACAGCATCTGCCACTGGAAGTTCATTTATAATAACTGTATCAATTTTAACTATATTGAATTCTGCCTTACAATTCACTTCGTAATTTCCGCCGGAGACATCTTTGATGGTTACTGTAGCTGTTCCAACTTCTGTGTTATCGCTGTATATGACTTCATACTCGCTTGGCGGAATGACTGTATCGCCGTCCATGAGGGTAAACTCAGGCTCTACCTTCTGTCCTGTGTATGTGTACTCAGACTTAAGTCCGTCAAATGTTGGACTGTCTATTTTCTTTGGTTCAATCGTAAAAGTGATATTCTTTGATCCTGAGTAAGCACCAATTCCTGTTATGGTTGCAGTTGCTGTGCCGGCATTGATGTTGTCGGAATAAGTTACAGTGTAGTCCGTGTTTTCTATTAATTGTTCATCGGCCTGTACACCCCTATTGATATATACCCTAACAGTTGGTTTTAATTCAGCGCCAGAATAAGTAAACGTTTCGCCTTCATCAAATTCGGTCTTCACTTTATCATTGATCAACGCTCCAATTATAAGTTTATTATCTTCTATCCTGGATGTCATATCAAGTTCCACGATTCCTGACGATATATCGAACCACTCTACATCCAATGTAATATTATCTCCGGCCCCGACAAGTGGGGTATTTGCTTCAAGCCTAGACCAATTTGGAATAATTGGGATAATATTATGAGGTTCAGCATTTATAATAACTCCTTCAAAATATTCATCATGCCAATATATACAATTATTGATTTTTATATCACTATTGTTACAGAATACTTTCGCATTGTTTTCATATAGATATACGTACGCTAAATCTCCACCATTTAATATCAGTTGTCCATAGACCTTTGTAAGATCTAGTATCTTCACATCACCTAGCGTTACTATTGAATCACTATTTACTGTTAAGCCGCCCCATATTTCACCGTTCGTTTTTGAATCAATTATTGATATTTTTCCGTTGTTTGCTACAATACTTCCTACATTATTTCCATTTATATCAATGGTAAAATCAGAATCAGGATTGTTTACGTAGAAATTACTATTATCTGTATCTGCAATCACAGCAACAACACTGTCAGGTATGTTTTCGGCATAATCTATCGCATCCTGAAGTGATGGATAGTATGTGATAATCTCACCACTTGTTACAGATGCCAATGCTTCTTCGTCACAGTATCTGCACACTCCGTCAACATAGTCATGGTCTCCGTAAGTTGTCTTATCTTCGTTGCTATACACAACTGAGACAACGTCAGACAAATCGTTACAGCCCAAATAAGTTATGTTCTTGTATACCTTTTCACCATGTAATAAAGGATATGTGTCTGTCCCGATGGTCTGTCCCCAGATGGAGCCATCGTAAGTCACAGTGGCATCACCTTCTCCGGTTGAGCAGCCCTGTGACAGGAGATACGCAATTTCACCGCTGGCGAATTGTGCGGCGGTTTTGCCGCCATTTTCAT